>Ga0209390_10000102_pt1 | contig 142039 bp, 106 predicted proteins | sample BON01_FD_187212 | JGI IMG/M metagenome (GOLD analysis project Ga0209390, IMG submission 187212) | Freshwater microbial communities from Lake Bonney liftoff mats and glacier meltwater in Antarctica - BON-01 (SPAdes) (version 2) | ecosystem: Environmental > Aquatic > Freshwater > Ice > Glacier...
GATCGCGATTTTCACCGACAGCACGCAGATTTCATCCCCGACGGATGCAAATCACAGCTACGACAACCATCCAATGTCAGAATGGGGCATACAGGAAGACTCCTGATTCAGCCACCGGGAACTGCTGACAACTTACCAGCTTTCGTCGTCACCAAATGCCACCAACGGAAACAGCAGCGGCACGTTTGCGCGTACCGAACTGCGTCGCCTCACCGCCGAACAGACTCTGGATGCTGTAAGCTATGCTTTAAGCGTTCCAGCCAAATTTGGCGGACATGATTCCGGTACAAAAGCCGTTCAATTAAAAGGAGTCCGCAACGGAGGACACCGTTACAGCCCGCCGGAAATTGGCGACCGATTTCTCACGTTCTTCGGCAAGCCCAATCGTCTGCAAACCTGCGAATGCGAACGAACCAACGAAACCACTCTGGCGCAGACGTTTGAAATGGTTAGCGGCGAACTCATCAGCCATCTTTTGGCAAACTCCGGTAACCGCATCGACCACGGCCTTGCTGCAGGACTCAGCGTTACCGACACCATTAACCAACTTTACCGCGCCGCGTTAAGTCGCACGCCGACCGCAGAAGAATCGGCCGCGTTAATCGAACACGTCGGTCGCCAGGCAAACCAACGTCGCGGACTGGAAGATGTGGCATGGTCGCTACTGAATTCAAACGAATTTCTGTTCAGAAGATAGCAAATCTTAATCAACACATTGACTGACCGATTCCTAAATTCGCCTTTTTCACGCCAGCGAAACAACAATGCCCAACTCCCTTCATCCGTTCTCCTGGGCCGCCGCCATTCATCGGCGAGACATGTTGCGAATTGGTGGCCCCGGTTTGCTGGGGCTGACTCTGCCGAAGTTATTGCAGGCTCAGGAAACGCCAGTTGTCGCGCACTCGCCAACAGGCAAAGCCAAGTCGGTTATTTTTCTGTTCCAATGGGGTGGCCCCAGCCATGTCGACACCTTCGACATGAAGCTGAACGCTCCGGATGAATATCGCTCTAAGTACTCAGCCATTTCAACGTCCGTGCCGGGCATGCACGTTTGCGAACACCTGCCCGAAACGGCAAAGGTAATGCACCGAATCGCCCAGATTCGCACAGTCCATCACACCATGAACAATCACAACAGTGCGGGCTACACGGCGTTGACTGGCGTAGAGCCACCCACCGACGACCAACGGCTTCGAGATTCACTGGACCTGTTTCCTGCGTTCGGTTCTGTCGTCGACAAGGTTGCCCCAAACGTTAATCAACTGCCTACGTTTGTTTCATTTCCGCACACAATTTCAGATGGTTCAACCACACCGGGACAACGAGCCAGCTTTCTGGGAAAAATCCATGATCCCCTGTTCATCCCCAATGATCCAAATGAAGCAAATTTTGAACTATCGCAACTCAGCCTGCCGTCAGATGTGTCATTGAGCCGCCTAAGCGATCGACGTCAGTTGCAGCAAATCATAAACCGCCAGGCGAAGGCACTGGACGAATCGGCCGCGGCGCAGGGGCTGAATGCTTACTACGAAAAAGCGATACGCATGCTGAATTCGAAACAGGTTCGCGACGCGTTTGACATTTCCAAAGAACCGACAGAACTGCGTGATGCCTACGGTCGCACAACGTATGGACAGGGTTGCCTGCTGGCCCGACGACTGGTCGAATCCGGAGTTAAGTTTGTCACCGTTTATTTTTCACGCAGCATCGGAGGACGCAGCAAAACAGATGGTGGCTGGGACACTCATGGATTCGACGATACTCGCATGTATGAAATTCTTCCGGAATGGCACCTGCCAATCACCGACCACACCTTGCCCGTGCTGCTGAATGATCTTCAGGACCGTGGTCTACTGGACGAAACTCTTGTGATGTGGTTTGGCGAATTCGGACGGACACCAAAAATCAACAAGAACATAAGTCGCGACCACTGGCCAAAATGCTACACCGCGCTTCTGGCTGGCGGTGGCGTTCAGGGTGGAGCCGTTTATGGCGAATCCGACAAATACGGAGCAGTCCCAGATCGAGACCCCGTAACAACCGGGGATCTCGCCGCAACAATGTACCACGCCATGGGTATCGACCACACGATAGAAGTCCGAGACAACTTCGGCCGCCCGCTGCCCATCGCCAACGGCCGCCCCGTGACGGACATCTTTGTGTAAGAACCGCCTGATCTTTCAGTATGCTGACTGTTATCTAATACCAAACATCGAGGTATTTTGAATTCGCTCAGTAGCACGAAGTTGGGATGTGCTATCTTTCCAACTTCCCATGTCTGCGCAAAAACCTGATGCACATCGTTGCTTTGCTCTTCCGGAGACGTTTTCTTGTCTGGCCCAATTTTGAATATTGTCCTGTATCAACCCGAGATACCGCAAAACACAGGGAACATCGGTCGCACCTGCGTGGCGATCGGTGCCAAGCTGTGGTTGATTCGGCCGCTGGGTTACAAGCTGGATGATCGCTATCTAAAACGAGCCGGCATGGACTACTGGCAGCACCTGGACTGGGAAGCCGTGGACAGCTGGAATGAAGTCCAGTCGCGACTGCCAAATGCCAATACGTGGTATCTAACCAAAACGGCAACTCGCATGGTGTGGGATGCTGAGTTCTCCCGCGGCGACATCCTGCTGTTCGGCAGTGAATCACGCGGCCTGCCTGCATCAATCCTAAACGAACTGCCTCCAAACAAGATCAAGCTGCCCATGAGTGACCTTGTTCGCAGCCTGAACCTTGCCAGCACAATGAACACAGTCGCTTATGAAGCCGTGAGACAGTTCGGTGGATTGAAGCAGACATGATGTCTGGTGGACACGATTATTAACACTCAAGCGACATGATCTCCGAATATGGGTATGCTGAAGGCTTCCCGCCGTTTTCGCCCAGAATCTGGAGTCCCACCTGTGAAAAGCCTGCTGCGTTTCGCGATCTTTGCATCGGCCCTTTTCGGTTACACATCGAGTTCCGTCACCGCTCAGCAATTGACGGACTCCAACTACGATCAACTGGTGCCAGCCGGCAAAGAAGTTGATGCGATCTACGGCGATTATGCCATCGGTAACGGAACAGCCAAGGCAATCGTTGCTTTTCCCGCTGGAACTCGCAACGCCAACATGACGGTTCGAAACATCGGCGGCTGCCTGATCGATCTTGCTTCCGCCGCGCATGAAAGCGATCAGCTGAGCGCCTTCTTTCCCGGACGTCGCAAGTTTGTTTTCGCCGATGCGAAGATCGCAGATCAGAAGATTACCGTAACATCCATTGGCTCCGACAAAATGCCAAGCTGCGTTGTCACCTATGCCTTCGCTTCCGACCTGCCCGTGATTGAAGTCACCTCAACCTGGACCAACATAACAAAGCAGGATTGGACTCTTTCGCTGGAAGATGACCTGCGAGCTGACGGTGGCAAAGAAGACATGGTGAAGTCTCCGAACGGAACTCACGACCTGTTTTATTTCCACGATATCTTCTGGCAGCAAGCCTACGGCATTGTGGCAAAAGATTACAAGATTCGCAGCAACAGCAATTCGCGAGAATGCGTGTTGAACTACGAACCCGCTGACGGCAAGCCGACCATTATGAAGCCCGGACAGTCATTCACGCTGCAGCGACAGATTATCGTTGCCAAAGACCTGCCCGCAGTGCTGGCAACAGCTAACCTTATGGCAGGCGTGGAGTTGCAGAACTCCCGGTTCACCATCAAAGATGCAGGCGATGCTCCAGTTGCAAATGCCCGCATCGAAATCAAATCAGACACGGCAACCCGCGGAACCAGCGTCACAAACATCGACGGAACGATTAATACGCAGTTGCCAACCGGCGAATACACCATCAACGCCAGCGTTGCAGGCATAGCCCTGTTTCCGAAAGACGCCCTGCGGGTTCAGGTCGCGGCAGGCTCTAACACTTTTGATTTTGCAAGCGGCAACTATGCTGCTGGAATCGTCTCGGCGACAGTGACTGATGGCGAAGACCAGCCAATTCCAGCAAAGATTGAATTCATTGGCAGCGGCAAAACGGCCAGCCCGGAATGGGGGCCGGAAACGGCAGAACACTTCGTCAGGAATCTCGCCTATACAGAAGATGGAACGGTAATAACTGCACTGGCAGCCGGGACGTACGACATCATCGTCAGTCGTGGCCCCGAATACGATGCCGTGTTCACGAAGCTGAAGGTAGAATCCGGCAAGACTGCAGAACTCAAAGTTTCGTTAAAGCATTCAGTACAGACGCCAGGCTGGGTCAGCAGTGATTTCCACAGCCACAGTTCACCGTCTGGCGACAACACAGGCAGCCAGAAGGGTCGTGTACTGAATCTTGCCGCCGAGAACATCGAATTTGCTCCGTGCACAGAACACAATCGAGTCAGCACGTATGACCACCACATTGCAGAACTCGGGCTACAGCCGTTTCTGGCCACTGTGTCAGGCATGGAACTTACAGGCCAGCCATTGCCGCTAAACCATCAGAACGTGTTCCCGATGAAGCATTCACCTCGCACTCAGGACGGAGGTGGCCCCATTACCGATGGCAGCCCGGAAACTCAGATGGAACGATTGGCGTTGTGGGACGATCGCAGCGAGAAGCTGATTCAACAAAACCACCCGGACCTTGGCTGGTTGTTTTACGACAAAAACGAAGACGGCACGCCGGACGAAGGGCACTCACGATCGTTCGGATTGATGGACGTCATGGAGATCCACCCGATCGACAGAATTCTTGATCGAACCCAGTTTGATACGCGTGATGGAAAAACGTTTGGAAACAATCGCGTCACAAACTGGCTGCAGTTGTTGAATCAGGGATTTCGGATTTACGGAGTCGTCAACACGGACGCCCATTACAATTTTCATGGCAGCGGTTGGCTGCGAAACTGGATTCAGTCCAGCACCGACGACCCGGCAAAAATAAACGCAATGGAAATGGTGCACGCTTCTGAACAGGGTCGACTGATCATGTCGAATGGACCGTACCTGGAAGCGACGTTCAAAGCTGCGGACGGCGACAGGACGGTGGTCAGTGGACAGGACCTGACCACAAAGTCTGGCAAAGTTAAAATCAAGGTTCGAGTTCAATGCCCTAACTGGCTGGATGTGGACACCGTATTTGTTCTTATTAACGGCAAGGTCGCAGAGGAACTGCAGTTCAGCCGTAAAGACAACTCCGCTATGTTCAAAGACGAAGTAGTGAAGTTCGACCAGACCTTAAACGTCACGCTGACAGAAGACAGTCACCTGGTGGTTGTCGCGGGACATCGAACTCAACAACTGGGCGACGTGGCCGGACCACAGGGGTCACAGTACCCTGCTGCTCTGACAAACCCCGTGTTTGTGGACGTGGATGGAAATGGGTTCCAGGCCAACAAAGACACACTGGGATTTCCACTGCCGGTTAAATTCGTGGCCGCAAAGAAATAGCCAGAGCAAAGCCGTTTGGAGGGCAATTGTAGAGAACGGGCGTTTTTTGAGGGCTTTTCTGTCGTCGAACGGCTCATCACTGTAGTGCTTTTTCAAAAAGCAGGGCTTCTGACTTCGGAATCCGGGCTTTGACAGTACAATCTTCCACCGCTACTCGCCGGACGTTGGTGAACCCGACGTCCGGTTTCTTTTTGTGTTGAGAACAGCGGCTGCAGGAAATTCCGAGCCGCATTGTGCGAGAAAAAACTGTGCCGGCAACATCTGTAATTGGTCTGCAATGGGGCGACGAAGCCAAAGGCAAAATCGTTGACCTTCTGGCTGAAGAACACGACATCGTCATTCGTTATCAAGGTGGCAACAACGCCGGCCATACAGTTAAGTTCGACGGGAACACCTACAAGCTCAGCCTGCTGCCAACGGGCATCCTGCAAAGTCACATCAAGTCTATCATCGCTCCGGGTGTTGTGATTAACCCACACGCAATCCTGAAGGAACTGGACGGGCTTGCCGCTGGCGGTAAAGACTGTTCCGGCCGCATGTTGATTAGTGATCGGGCGCACGTAATCTGCCCGTGGCACCTACTGGAAGAAGTTGCTTTTGAGGCAGCGCGTGGTGGTTCCGCGATCGGCACAACGATGCGAGGCATCGGAACGTGCTATCGCGACAAGATGGGACGCACTCACGCAATTCGCATGGGCGACCTGATCCTGAAAGATGCCTTCGCTGAAAAGGTTCGTGAAGTAGTCCCTTTCAAACAGAAAGTACTTAACGCCCTGAATCCTGATGGCGAGCAGATGAACGCCGATCAGATTATCGAAGATTATTCGGCCTGCGCAGATCGACTGCGATCAATGGTGGCCGATACAACAGCATATCTACTGGATGCATTGGAAGCTGGAAAACGACTGTTGTTCGAGGGTGCTCAGGGAAGCCTGCTCGACATTGACCACGGCACGTTTCCTTACGTCACATCGTCGAACAGTTCCGGATGCGGAATTCATGCTGGCAGCGGAATTCCCGAACGAGCTCTGCAAAAGATGATCGGTGTGGCCAAAGCTTACACCACTCGCGTTGGCGGCGGACCGTTTCCAACCGAGCTGGACAATGAAGTCGGAAACAGAATTCGCGAAGCCGGCAACGAATACGGAACCGTCACCGGTCGACCGCGTCGCTGCGGTTGGCTGGACACAGTAGCGACTCGCTACAGCGCTCGAATCAGCGGAGTCGACAGCATTGCAATTGCGCTTTTGGATGTGTTGAGTGGATTCGAAGAACTGTACATCTGCGAATCGTACGAAATCAACGGCAAGGTCACTCGCGACATGCCGTCTCGCTGCGAAGACCTTGCCGGTGCCAAGCCCGTTCTTCGACGAATTGAAGGCTGGACAGAAGATATTACAGGTATTCGACGCTTCGAAGACCTCCCGAAAGCAGCTCAGAACTACGTCAACACAGCCAGCGAACTCATCGGAAGCCCGGCATCAATCGTTTCCGTTGGACCGGACCGCGAACAAACGATTCACGTTGTTTGATCCGTTTCCTGACGGCTAATACCGGCTGCCGCAAGGTAGCCGAGGTTGGTGCGATCGCCTGAAATTTCTTAGGTATCGCGCCGTCCGGCACAAGGAATCACACCGCAAGCCACGCGTCGTACACAAGCAACACAAGCTCGCCGCCAGCGGAAAATATCGTCGCATAATGGCCCCGGCGTGTCGTCAACCAAACCTCAGACATCCGCAGCAAAACAGCGTTTGGACTGAATGCAAAGCCACGCCCGAGTGAACAACACTCGATGTCGCGTGTTTCCACTCGCCGATGCGGCAACTGACTGCATTCACAGAACTCTCCATCAGATGCTGAGAGTTAACGCAGAACGTTGAGGTGTTTCCCCCACGTTAATGCCCGTTGCGGGAAAACTTTTCTCCGGGAAATCACCCACAGCAATCGCCCACAGCAACACGCACCGATGAGTGCACATAGACACACCGGGGTAATAAAAACACCCGGAGGACGTTCCCCACAGACTTGTATCATGGGCACTTTTCCTAACTTCGGGTTCTCACTGTGGGGTAAAGAACCCGAAGAATTTTCTAGCGACCGACTGTTAGGCCACTCCTTTTCGAAACGAGCTATCCGCTCATATCGAAACCAACAATATCGCAGCTACCCACTTTCACACCATGACTACCCCAAAAGCCCCGAGGAGGTCTATGCCAATGACAACTTATCCGGATAACAACCACACTCCCGTTCAATCAGCAACTCAGGGCTTTTCGGCAATCGGTCAGCAGACAGAACTATCGCCCGAACAGATCTCGCATTGGCGAAGTCATATCAACGAATACCAACATCCGGTCATCATTTTCGGTGCCCGCTTTCAACCTTTGCTTCTCAATGATTCGCTTCGGCAGCGGTTGTCTGAACCGGAAAACATCACCGGCACAGAAGAGCCGACGGCGTTTGCGTGGGAAACAATCTGCAGGACCGCCGGACACCTTGTCGCTGAAGCGGCGCAAACACGGTGCAATGAAGTGGCCCAGGCGTTTCCTCTTCACCGATCGTGCTTTGCTGCGGTTGGCACAATAATCAGAAACAATGCTGGCACATACATCGCGGCAGTCATCAACCTTGCAGACCTCACCAGTTCCGGTAGCCAGCTTCGTGAACTTTTTGCCATCCCAAAACCGTTAGACACTGCGGCCAACATTCAGGAATCTGCCCAAAGCGACGAATACACTGACTGGAAGAAACGCCGCGAAGACGCACGTGTGAAAATGGCAAAACTGTCCCGCCGCGAATCACAGGTCGTTGCTCTGGTGTCTGACGGATTTCCCAACAAAAGCATCGCTCACGAATTGGACATCAGCGTAAAAACAATTGAAAAGCATCGAGCCAACGCGACGCGCAAACTTGGAGTCAGCAGCACTCCGGAAATGGTGCGAATCGCAGTCAACGCGAACGTTGAAGCCCCCGGCCGTCGAAAGGCCGACGACGACACGACGCTGGGAAATTGAATCTTTGCATAACGTGGGAAGCCACAAAAAGCTTACGGAAGCTTGCCAAAACAGCGACAGATCGATCTTTCTGGTTGACCTGCTTTCGTTTACCGGCGCTGCAAATTCGCGCCTCAAATGAATCAATCGCCGGAATTCGGGCGAACTCATTCCCCCTGCCTCGAATGAGAAACTCGGTGCCGCTATAGTCCCAAGCTCGAAGTGGACGACAGACTCGTCCGCAACACGATACGAATATGTCGACGCGAAATAGTTTCGGACCATCCTCATGAAGATCCACGAGTATCAAGCCAAGTCACTTTTAAGAGCAGCAGGTGTTGCGGTGCCGGAAGGCATTGTCGCCAAAACCCCTGAAGAAGCGGCCAAAGCTTTCGAAACCCTCGGTGGCGAAATGGCTGTCGTCAAGTCCCAGATCCACGCTGGTGGACGAGGCAAAGGTCGTTTTAAAGAGCACCCCAATCAGGCTGGCGTGGTTCTTGTACGATCCGCTGCCGAAGCGAAAGAAAATGCCGAGCGTATGCTGGGCAGCACGCTCGTCACCATTCAAACGGGCGACGAAGGCAAACAGGTAAACACCCTGTTTGTTGAACAAGGTCTTAAGATCGCTCGCGAACTGTATCTCGGCATCGTCGTTGATCGCGAAGTCGGTGGACCAGTCCTGATGATGTCATCAGAAGGTGGCATGGAAATTGAGGAAGTTGCCCACAGCAGCCCGGAAAAAATTCTGGCTGAACCCTTCGATCTTAACGCTGGACTTTTCCCGTATCAGGCTCGCAAGCTGGCGTATGCTCTGGGGTTTGACAACACGGCTGTTCGCAGTGCCGAAAAGTTTCTGCCAAAGCTGTGCAAATTTTTCGTCGACAACGACTGCAGCATGACGGAAGTCAATCCGCTGGTATTGACGGAAGATGGCCAACTGATGGCACTCGACGCCAAAGTCAGCTTTGACGACAACGCGATGTTCCGCCATAAAAACTTGCTGGAACTGCGCGACCTGTCCGAAGAGGATCCATCAGAAGTCAGAGCGGCTGACGCTGGTCTTAGCTACGTAAATCTGGATGGCACCATCGGCTGTCTTGTGAACGGTGCAGGACTCGCCATGAGCACCATGGACCTGATCAAGTTACACGGCGCCGAACCGGCTAACTTTTTGGACGTTGGGGGTGGGGCCAACGTCGAACAGGTGTCAGAAGCTTTCCGTATCATCCTTTCCGATGACAACGTGAAGGCTGTTCTGGTCAACATTTTCGGCGGCATTATGCGTTGTGATGTGATTGTCGAAGCGCTGCTGGAAGCATACGAAAAAGTAGGCATCACGGTGCCATTAGTCGTCAGGCTGGAAGGCACAAACGTAGAGAAAGCTCGTGAGATGCTCGACAACTGCGGGCGTGACATCATTACCGCTTCTGACCTGACCGACGCCGCTCAAAAAGTTGTGGCATCATTGTCAGCGTAAACCATCGCTTTCTTCGACAGTCCGCCGTCACATCTCAAATTTCAAATCTGAAATCGCACAGACATGAGTATCCTTGTCACCAAAGAAACCAAAGTCATCTGTCAGGGAATCACCGGAAATTCCGGACTGTTCCATAGCCAGAAATGCCGCGAGTACGCTCAGGAATGTCAGCCTGGTGTCGACGTTTTCGTCGGCGGAGTAACACCCGGCAAGGGTGGTACCGAGGTTGACGGGTTCGCAGTCTACAATTCAGTCGCGGAAGCTCGCGAGAAGACCGGTGCCAACACGTCGATGGTTTTTGTGCCGCCGCCGTTTTGTGCGGACGCGATTCTGGAAGCAGCTGATGCTGGCATCGAACTGATTATTGCCATCACTGAAGGCATTCCAGTGACTGATATGATCAAAGTTCGAATTGCGATGAAAGGCTCGAAAAGTCGACTCGTCGGTCCGAACTGCCCCGGAGTAATTACTCCGGGCATTGCCAAAATCGGAATCATGCCAGGCTACATTCACACGCCGGGCACCATTGGCATCATCAGCAAAAGCGGTACTCTAACTTACGAAGCCGCATGGCAGCTGGGGCGAGCAGGACTTGGACAAAGTACGGCCGTTGGTATTGGTGGTGACCCAATTGCCGGCACTAACTACATCGACCTTCTGGAAATGTTCCAAAACGATCCGGGCACAGAAGGCATCCTGGTCATCGGTGAAATCGGCGGCAACGCCGAAATCGAGGCCGCAGAGTACATCAAGTCCAGCGTCACCAAGCCAGTTGCCGGTTTCATCGCCGGCCAGACAGCTCCTCCGGGAAAAAGAATGGGCCACGCCGGAGCCATTATTTCCGGCGGTGGCGGGACGGCCGCCGAAAAGATGGCGGCATTGCGAGCCGCAGGCGTCAATGTTTCCGACAGCCCCGCCGGAATGGGTGCTGCCATGAAAGAAGCAATGGGCTGATAGTTGACCGACTACAGGTGCTGATACGTTGTCGATTCAACACGGCTTTGATAGTTCGTTTCAGCCAATAACGCGTCAGCCATGTTGAGCGGGACGGTTGATTCCAAAAACGTCTTCACGATTTGCTTTTGATTTTTGCACACTATGCCGCACAAGTCTGACGACGTTTCCCCTGGCATCCGCGAACGAACAGTAATTTTTCCAGGCGGCCGAATTGAAGAAGTTCCGGACGACTGGGACCTGCTGCCTCCAGGCGATGCCGGACTGACTCGGCGAGTCAAAGCGGCGGGGCCATCGTGGACGATGAAGGAAAAAAAAGGGCGTAAGACTTTTTCGCTCGGAGTCTACGCGCCTGCCGCAACAATCGCTCAGAAAAGAGACGAACTGGACGCAGAGCGGTCGACAGAAACATACGCCAAACGTCGAGTAGCCGACACAAAGCGGCGCGATAAGAAACAGCAAGAATACGTCGGCACATTCCACGACGCGGTAATGCAATTCCTTAAATTCGCCGATTGCTATCAGGAAATCGCCTACACAATGGCGACCGCCATTACAGAACATGCAACTCCGGTTGGCAGCGGCACGGTAGCTCGAACGCAACGAATTCCCGTAGAGCAGCGAGCCGAATCAGCGGTCATCGCGTGGATGCGCCACCAGACAACTGCGTATGACAACATGAAGATTCCTCGCGAAAAAGGAAAGCGGCGCGAAGTCCGCCGGATGCTGGCAACTCAGTCGAGACAACTGCTGACTGCCTACCGCAGTGGCGAAAGTATTTCTGCTCAATGCCCCCTGAAGCGATCGCTGGGCGACTAAGCAGCAACCTGCAAGTCTGCTCCCGCTTAACCCACAACGAAGTGTAGAATAGTGTACCGACGCCTCGACGCTGGATCGGGGCAAACGCTTCCATAGAATTTATTCGGTACTGTTGCCTCAGAACGCCGTGAACCAGAGCGTGACTGGTTTGGCTCGTCGAAGAACAGCAGGCATCAACGGAAACATATCGTTTGCCAGCACAAATCAGCGCAAGATGCTGTCGAGTGGATTCCTGAAACGCACGGTGCCCCATTCCGACTGAATGGCGATCTGCAATCGGTGGAGTTGCTGCGTATTCCGAATACAATCGCATAATCGGAATAGGTTCCTGACCAAGGCCTACCTGTCAGAAAACGAAAAAAAGCCCGGCAGCTTTGCGCTGCCGGGCTTCATGTTCACGTCCAGCCAGCACCAAGATGTTCAGTGACGATCCTACAGTTCATCAGCGGCACACAACCAGCTACCCAAAGCGACATCGTAGCTACAGATTTCGTCGGCGTTGAAGTAGATGACGATTTCTCGATTTGCCGATTCTACGCTATCGCTGCCATGAATCATGTTCATCTGGCGGCTGCTGCCGTAGTCGCCGCGAATCGTTCCGGGAGCCGCCGCTCGACCGTTAGTGGCTCCAATAAGCGTCCGCATCACAGAGACAGCTTCCGGACCTTCGACAACCATCGCTAACACGGGAGCAGATGTGATAAATTCTTCCAGGTCAGGATAGAACGGTTTTTCGACGTGTTCAGCATAGTGCTGCTTGCTGAGTTCTGAAGTGACATTCAGCATCTTCATCGCGATCAGGTTCAGCCCTTTGTTCTCGATGCGAGACACGATTGTGCCAATCAGCTTTCGTTGAACACCGTCTGGCTTGACAAGAATAAGAGTGCGTTCGGAGGCCATGAAGAAAACTCGGTCTAAGTTGGGTGAAGAAAACAGGAAACAAAAAGCCCGCCATTCCAGTCAACACTGGCAACGGAGAGCCTGCATACGGGCACACGAAATTTCAATTGTTGCTTAGCCAACAACCTACGCAGTTACACCGCGCATCATGTCAACAAATTCGCGGAACAGATAGTGGCTGTCGTGAGGACCAGCAGCGGCTTCTGGATGATACTGCACTCCAAAGGCCGGATACTGCCGATGCCGAATCCCTTCAACAGTCTCGTCGTTCAGGTTAATATGAGTCACCTCAACATCATCCGGGAGCGATGCCGTATCGAGAGCGAAACCGTGGTTTTGCGAGGTAATTTCAACTTTCCGGGTAAGCTTATTCAGGACAGGCTGATTAGCTCCACGATGACCAAAACGCAGTTTGTACGTCTTGCCGCCACACGCGAGCCCCAATAGTTGCAGACCGAGACAGATCCCAAAAATCGGTTTCTTACCCAGCAGCGACTTAATTGTATTGATCGCGTAATCCAGAGGTTCCGGGTCGCCAGGACCATTTGACAGGAACACGCCATCTGGATTCAGTGCCAGAATTTCATCGGCCGTTGCATTGCCTGGAACCACGGTAACTCGGCAGCCCGCATCTTTCAGATATCGTGGAATGTTCAGCTTCATGCCATAGTCAATCGCAACGACGTGCAGACCATTGTCTTCGCTCGCCGCAGCTCCAAAATCAACTGGTCGTCCCAGATCGATCAGCGGAGAACTCCATTCTGACGTTTCCTGTGGCATCACTTCGCAAACCAGATCCAGGCCGACAAGACTTGCTCCGTCTTTGGCTTTTTGCACCAGCGACGCATCGTCCAAATCTGTTGTCGAAAGAATGCCAGCCATCGCACCGTGAATTCGAATTTGCCGTACCAGTGCTCGAGTATCAATGCCCTGCAGCCCGATAATGTTGTTTCGCTTTAGATAGCTATCGAGCGATTCGCTTGATCGATAATTGCTGGGCTCGTCGCAAAGTTCCCGAACTATAAAGCCTCGCAGAAACAGCCCCCGGCTCTCGACATCTTCTTCGTTAACACCGTAGTTGCCAATCAACGGATACGTCATGCAGACGATTTGCCCGCTGTATGAAGGATCCGTCAGGATTTCCTGATAACCCGTCATGCTGGTGTTAAAAACAACTTCGCCGTGAATTTCGCCTTCGGCACCAAAACTAATGCCCGTGAACACGGAACCATTCGCCAAAGCCAGTTTTGCAGGTCGACCTGTCATTTTTTGATTCTCTCGGTATCTGCGCGCAAAAAGATCGTAGTTCGGGACGCGTGGATTTGGACCCTTTTACCATGCAACCGACGATGGAAAAAGCGGCACCGCACTGTACCCGGCAGTTTCGCTTAATTTGGAATCGTGAGAGTCCGCTCTGGTCCTCAAACCGCAGCTATTGTTCAGCCTCACGGCGAATTCCTGGCCTCAAAACAGCTGCAATTCCGGATTCGTGCCGCTATCCTGCCGCTTATGGCATTCGCAGATTTGACAGGAAAACGCATTGTAGTCACCGGCTCCTCCAGCGGAATCGGCAAAGGCATCGCTCTGGAATGTGCTCGTGCCGGCGCTGACCTTGTCATCAGCTATTGCAGGTCGCAAATGGCGGCGCAAGCGGTAGCAGACGAAGTGCAGACACTTGGAAGTGCAGCGACCGTGATTTTGACCGATGTGGCCGACGCACAATCCCGATCTTCATTTGTGGAAGAATGCTTAGATTCCGGCCCGGTCCACGCCATCGTTAACAACGCCGGAGCCGATCTGCTGACTGGTCAAATGAGGGAAGCTGATTTTGCAACCAAGCTTCGCATGCTGCTGGACGTCGACGTAACAGGCACCGTAGAGCTGTCACGAATGTTCGGCGAACACTTTCTGAGTCAGCAATACGGAAGTATCCTAAACATTGGCTGGGACCAGTCTGATCGCGGCATGGAAGGCAACAGCGGCGAGCTGTTTGCGACGGCCAAAAATGCCGTCATGGGATTTACGCGATCACTGTCGCTGAGTCTGTCGCCCACTGTTCGAGTCAACTGCATCGCTCCCGGCTGGATCAAGACAGCGTGGGGCGAAGAAACCAGTGACTATTGGCAACAGCGAGTGATGAATGAAACGCCACTGAAACGTTGGGGCCTGCCTCAGGACATTGCCAACATGGCAAGATTTCTGCTTAGCGACGACGCCTCATACATCACCGGCCAAGTGATCAACGTTAACGGCGGAGCCGTTCGGTAAAACAACCGCGAATACAACCGAGCACCTATTGCTTGATAGAAGCGGCCCGAAAACCGCGCCGGAGAACTTCCCAATACAGGCACGACGCGCAAGCGCGAATTGTGAAATGGCTGGATTCACTTGCTCACGCCGCGTGCTTGTGAATTTGCGATTTAAGGACCGCCTCAAGCGATCCAGCGCAACCCGTATCGAATTGTTTAACCCGACTCACAGAGCAAGCCTGACCTAATTTGCAGCCGGCCCATTTGCGTGAGTCGGGCTCAACGGAATCTGATTCACGAATACTCCAAACCAGCGTTGGCTGCAGTCGCGATTTTTCTTGCGATGCCACAGGCCGAGACTCAGCGATATCTACCAATCGACAATCGCCTGTAATAGTCGACTTACCTGTTGCTGTTCGGCACTGACTCCGTTATCAGATTCAGCAATCGCACAACCTCTCGATGGCCCGCATACGTTTAACTAACAACAAGGCTTGCCCCAACTAGCCGCACAGCAACACCTTCTGCGGCAGCTGAGCGGCCACCCTGCTTGTCGTCCGTAACAATCGGATCCAGCTGACTGGCTTTAGCGACATTGTCTCCGGCAACTTCCTGCAAAAGTCCGGTCATTCCCAATAAGCCTGCAGCCGTCGCGATACATAACAGACTCGTAACAATTAGCTTTGACGTGAACATTGTCGTCTCAAGCTGGGAGAGGTCTATTGTTCCGGGAACGGAACCGCTGAGTAACTGAGCACCCAGCTGAATGGTTGAATTCAATATCGCCGACGAAGCGGCTGCCGCTGTTCCGCTACCGAGACCCGCAGCCACAGCCAGCACACCAATCGCCACGCCTCGTCGAGCTAAACGAACTCGCAAAGCATTGCGAGCTTCACGAATGCGGCCGTCAATCGTGCCTGTACTGACACTAAGCTGATCCGCGATTTCCTGACAGCTTTGACCGGCAAAGTAATTCATCACCAGCACTTCACGATACTTCGCCGACAGAGTGTTGAGTTCTTCATCCAACACCAGACAATCCTGCGCCGATGCGATCCAATGCATCCGCTTCTTCGTTCTGCGGATGCTGATTCAGAGATCCCACCGGGTGTTTCCTGCGTTGTCTCACTAATGTCAGCCAGGCGACGCTGTATAACCAACTGCTAAGTGACACCGTATTGCGAACCTGCCGCGGCCGTCTAGCCAAAGCAATAAATGTCGAGTGCAATGCGTCGTCAACATCGGCATCATTGCCGATCACCCAACGACATACCCAAATCACGAAACCGTGATGTCGCCGTACGATTTCCCAAAATGCAACTTCGTCAGTACCCTGAACAAAACGACGTAGCAAATCACGGTCGCTCAACCGAATAATTGCAGATAGCTGAAGGGACAAATCAGTTATGGCACACTTTTGACTCCTACCGCCAGCAGACTGTAATTACCAATTTAAGCCGCCGCTGCAACAATAGAATGCGGCCGAACGTCAGCTCGAATAATCTGCAGAACTGCCCGTTAGTGTATTTAGCCACCTATCTACTGCGCAGCATTTTACGAGAAATTAACATTCCTAAAAAAAACAGAAAGCATTGGAAGAACCAAGGGTTAACGCTGTAGAAATGAAACGTTCAGGAGATGCCACAGCGGACAAATTGCAGACACCGTTACTGGGATGCTCTAAAACAACTCAGTTTTTCAAACTGCATAGCTTACAATCACGCAGCACCAGCGATTAAGTCCTCTAATCGCTAGATCTCCGCGCTCGCAGGAACAGGACGTTTCTAAGTTCGAAAAATGATTCTGCGTGCGGCAACGCTCAAAAAACTCCGGTAGAAGGCTGAATACCGATGAGACGCTTGAAAGAAAAATTCGTCTTTGTGAACACAATCGCCTCGGTCCTGGTGTGCTGCAGTATGGTTGCAGATTTAGCCTGCGGCGAAGACGAGCAATTTCCGACCGCCGTGCGTGGCAAAACAGCCGTGCAAATGAAACCGCTGGTCGAACGTGCGGCCGCCGAAAACATGATCATTTCCGACATCACGGTCCGAGCCAGTCGGTCGCGACAATTGTTCGAGTGTACGTTCGAACAAAACACAAACAACATTTCGTGGCTCATAGTGCTGAATCTAAAAGGCGCCGAACTTAAGAAACAACAGGCGGACCTGGCCACAAAAAAATACTTCCCGGTGATCGAGCGATCTGTGATGTTTCAGGGACAGGAACTACATACCGTTGTCTGGCACAGGAAAGCAGAAGACCGGCCACTGGTCCTGCCTGCCGGTCCGACGCCGGAATCCGGATTGGTTGACAACAGCCTAAAACCGCTGGATGACATGATGAGATCATTCATAACGCGACACAACGTCGCCGGTGCCACCCTCGCAGTCGCGAAAGATGGCCGTCTGGTCTATTCTCGAGGCTTTGGATTTGCCAACATCGAAAAAAACCTGGCGATGCGGCCTGATGCAGTGATGAGAATCGCCAGCATCTCGAAGTCGCTTACCGGAGTCGCGACTCTGATGCTTGTGGCAGATGGAAAACTGTCGCTGGATGAAAACATTCTGCCACGACTGCAGGCCAGGGGATTCCAACTGGTGCGCACAGCAGACCAGCGCTGGAACGAAATAACTGTCCGACATCTGCTGCAACATTCGGGTGGCTGGGATCGTGACGTTAGCCCCGATCCAATGTTTCAGGTCGTGAACATCACTCGAAAAAGAAAACTGAAACGCCCCGCAGATCGTGACAACATCGTACGATATCAGATGACCCAACCGCTCGACTTCGCCCCTGGCGACCGACACGCCTATTCCAATTTTGGATACAGCCTGCTCGCTCAGATTATTGAAGAAGTGACCGACATGGATTACGACGAATTCGTGACACAACGCATTCTGGTTCCCTGTCAGATGCAGCAGACGCGGCCTGGAAAAACGCGACTGGAAGACGCCGCCCCGGACGAAGCTCGCTACTACACGCAAACCATCAGTACCCATACACCGTTCTGGTCTGTTCCCGAACAGGCTCGTCGAGGCTCCGATCCGAAAATTCCCGCCCCGGTCGAAGCCCCATATGGACAGTGGGATCTGGAAGTCATGGACGCGCACGGAGGCTGGACGTCATCAACACCGGACCTGCTAAAATTTGCCAGGGCACTTGATACTGAACAGGCTCCGCTGCTTTCCGAAGCGTCACTGACGACGATGCTGGAACGTCCTGCATTAAAGACTGCAAGCCCCAAAAGCCAGGTCTGGTACGGTTGTGGCTGGAACGTCCGCTCCGCGGGCAGCGATGATAAACTTCTGGGGCGACATAACATCTGGCACGACGGCACGCTGGCAGGAACATCCACTCTGCTAGTCAGAAGGAATGACGGATTTTCGTGGGCCATACTCTTCAATACCGATCAATCCGTCAGCGGAGATAAACTGGCATCGCTGATCGATTTCCCCATCCATTCTGCTGTTGACAGCGTGACAGACTGGCCGGAATACGACCTTTTCGAAAAGAAATAGTTCGAATAGCTCGTCGACCGAGGCCTCTTTCTTTCATTTTTGCGATTTTAATTAACGCCGCACGAGCTCATTTGCAGGGTGGCTTGTTATCCGTACACTAGTGGTGGTCACAACGCGCATGAAGCTACTTCAATTAATTCGCATAAGGGACTTCCTTCGGCGAGTCACACAAGTGAGTGCTGATGTCCCACATCAACGCCGAAAACCCAAACAGACGATTTCAATCACGGGACGACTTTACGCGCCAGTTGCGAGCGAAAGCCGAAGATGCAGCGGAAGCTTCCGTGCATCATGCGTCACTGTCTCAACATTTCCTTGACCTGTCTCAAAAGTTTTCTCAACTGGCCGAACAGGCAGGGTCTTCAAGACTGGAAGACCTGCGACAAAGCCTGAATCTACTGGAAGCTCAAACGGAAACGGCGCCTCCCTCATGGCATACTGACCCGCTTCAATCAGTAGCAACGGATAAGACATCGCCGCGTCTTACCAGCGAAGCGCCATTGCCGTCTTTCGCATCGCTGACACAGACGACGACATCAAATAGCGGTCCTGGTTCAAACTCAGACAGCAGTCGGATGCCAGTTGCTCCCGGCAGATCTCAGATGCGAGATCGCCGGAGTTCTCGAAAACTGATTGAACGCGCCCGGTCCGCCAAGCTGACGGCCAAAGGACTTGTTCGCGTAAAGGCGAAAACATCAGACATAAAACCTAAGCAGCGTACTGCTGCGGAAGAACTGAAGAAAAGCGGTCGTTCACTGGCATCCAGCATTGGCCTATTTGTTATCGCCGTTTTTTTGCTTAGTTTAATTACGTTCCAGTTTGAAGTCGACGTGCCGATCAACCCCATCGTCGCGGCCTTTGCTACAGAAATTAATCCGCTCGAAGAACCTCAACCCGTTGAACCACCGCACGAAGAACAAGGCGAACAGACAGAGCAAAAAGTCGACGAACCCGTTGAAAAAGCAGCTCCGGAAGAGCCCGAGCCGGAATCAGCAGAACCCGTCGAATTAGAACAAGTCGCTGAAGCTGCGATGGAAGCATTGTCGCCGCCTGAAACCGAAACAGCTACAGAACCGGCGACTGCAGACGCCACAGCAGCAGACATCGCGAGCATCGACCATCACAGTGATGGGGGACGAAAAGCCCTGCTGCAAAAATTCGGAGGCTCGCAAGCTAGTGAATCCGCCGTACATCTGAGCCTGGAATGGCTGGCATCTGTTCAACATCCTCAAGGCTGGTGGGACTTTGTTCAAGTTGGTCAGTGCACGAGCCCAGGAACAATCAACAACCCCATTGGAGGCACTGCTTACGCTTTGTTGCCGTTTCTTGCAGCAGGACAAACTCATCAGGAAGGCGATTACCAAAAACAAGTCGGAGCGGGCCTGGCATTCCTGATGAAGATCGGCGTCAACGCTCCGGCCGGGTATGACCTGCGAGGCATGATCAACAAGAACAGCGATGACAAGGCACCGAACGAAGCCTACTACGTTCACGGTGCCGCCACATTGACCTTGTGTGAAGCGTATGGGATCACCAAAGATCGCCGACTTAAAAAAGCGGCCGAAGGTGCCGTAAAGTTCATCATCAATTCGCAGGACCCCAAGGGCGGCGGCTGGAGATACAATCCTCAGGAACCCGGATCCACATCGGTAACTGCAATTCAGGTGATGGCACTGATGTCTGCAAAGAAGGCGGACATTCAGGTTCCCGAAAAAACGCTGCAAGGCGTAATGCACTATCTGGACAGCGTTCAGGTAGATGGCGAAGGTCGTTATGGATACGAGGTCGATAAGAAAACGTACTCAGGTGCCATCACTGCGATGTCGTTGCTGTGCCGCATGCATCTGGGCTGGCAGCGAGACGATGGAGACATGCGAGCCGGAGTTGCTTTGCTGGACAAAGCTGGTCCGTATGACAATCTGTATTCCCTGTACTTTGCGACTCAGGTGATGAAGAACTGGGGCGGAAAAGAATGGGAGCGTTGGAACGTTCGCATGCGAGATGACCTGGTGGCGACCCAGGAACAGGAAGGCCCCGCCAAAGGCAGCTGGAAACCTCGAACTGGTGCTATCCACGCCAAACAAGGCGGTCGACTGCTGACCACTGCCCTTGCCACATTAACTCTGCAGGTTTATTACCGGTACAAATCGCTGCTGCCGGAACGAGCGGCGGAAATCGAACCAATGCCTGAAACTGAGACAACCAACTTTCCCCAAAAGGCAGCTTCACCCGAGCTGGCTGAATAACATCCGTGTGTAAAAATGGGATAAGAAAGCCGTCCCGCTGTCGCCGACCTTCGTCTGACTTTGTAGCATCGCCGTCACCGCTGTTCGACTTCTTCACTGTTTCGAACTTCACCACAAATAGCAACAAAGCCCCACTTGACTGTTTCCTGATTTATTGTATTTTCTTAAGCAGGAAAACTAAATGAAACAGGAAACACCAAGAAAAAACGATGTAATAAGCGATTTGGAACTCCAATCGTTTCGTTTTCCTCCCGTCAATCTGGAAATGCTCAATCAGAGTTCGCCAGTGCTCGATTTGAACTGCGACTGCACCGTTCAGGCAACGTGGGACTCCGACGCAACCGCCAAATTTGCGGTCGAATTCAAGCGACTGGGGACCCCCAGAGTCTTTGAAGATGCGATCCGCAGACTTGAATCATGGCGACTACCACCAGGCACATTCCCACTGTTAATGCTGCCTTACCTGAAACCCGAACAACTTGAAGAACTGGACCGGCGTAGCCTCAGCGGCGTTGATCTTTGCGGAAACGGCGTGATGACCGTCCCCGGAAGGCTAAAGGTTTACCGCACCGGACAGCCAAATCGCTTTCGCAGTTCCGCTGCAATCAAGAATGTTTATCGAGGCAACACGTCTCAGGTGGCCCGACTGTTTGCTGTGAAGTCATCGTTCCCCAATGTCAATTCCGTTCGTTGTGAGATCATCGGCCGCAACCCGTTGGTCGAAAGTAAAACAGAGAAACCGATTAGCCTCAGCACGATTTCGAAAGCTCTGAAATCGCTTGAAGAAGACCTCGTCATTGCCCGAGACGATTCGGGAACGATACGAACTCTGCAACGAGACCAATTACTGGACAAACTGCTGCGTAACGATGAACCACTTCAGGCCATTAGTCGAACACGACTGAAAGTAGATGCAACATCGGACAAACTTGTTGAATTTATTGCTCAAAGAACACGCAACATGAATTCGCCATTAGCGGCGACCGGGCTAAGTTCCACGACTCGCTATGCTGTCATGCAGCGAGAACCCGTGATCGAACTCTACACAACGTCAGTATCGGACGTGACGCAGGCATTGGAAGCTTCCGAGGTGACTCGCTTTGAAAATGTCGTCCTTATCGAATCAAAACGATCGATTGATTATTTCGACCGCCGCATCGACGAAGGCTTTCCGTGGGCATCGCCTTTGCAAACGTATCTTGAACTGATGCGAGGAGACAAACGCGATAAGGAAACCGCGCAACAGATTCGTGAAGACCTTCTAAAAATGGAGGTTGAATCGTGAAGGAACTGGCAAGCCTTGAAGCTAGCCTGCTGGACCTGCTATCGATTCTGGACACCGAATCCTGCCCTCTGATTCTGGGCGGCGGATACGGGTTATACCTGCGTCGAATTCAGGTTGAAAAGTCCGGCACCAGGACGATGCTGCAACAATGGCCACAGGCTCGTTCGACAAACGACCTGGATCTGTTTCTCAGACCAGAACTGCTGGTTGATTCGTCTCGGCTTCTGCTTTTGAAGTCGGCACTGGACCGGCTTGGGTACAAACCTCAGATCGGAGCCGAAAATTACCAATTCCGCAAAGATGACCCGCAGGGCAATATCGCTCGCGGCATAAAGATTGACCTGCTAACCGGACCTCGACGTTTCTTCGAAAACTACAGTTTAAAAGTTGATGAACGTCGCGTCCGTCCTCAGCCAAGCATCGGTATTCACGCTCATCCCACGGACGAAGCCATCACGCTTGAACAACAACTTGAGCGAATGACTGTCACGGGAGCCACCAGCGACGGATCCCAGATAAAATCGTTTGTACACCTGCCGCATCCGTTCACCTATGCGATGATGAAGCTGTTTGCTTTTCGAGATCAATCAGAAGACTCGACACGCGACTTCGGTAGCCATCATGCGCTCGATTTATACTCGATTATTGCCATGATGACCGAACAACAATGGGATCAGTCACAAGCCATCGTTTCAGAATACACAAATGCCCCGGAAGTTAAAGAATCGCGAGATATTGTTCGTGATCAATTCAGCTCACTCACATCCCGCGGGCTGCTGGTAATGCAATCCAATCCATATTGCACCAACGATTTGCAGCTGCAGGACTTCACGGAAATTCTTGGCGAATTGCTGTGAGGTAGTCCGAACAAACTAACAGCGCAGGTAAACATCGCCGCTATTCTCAGCCTGAATTTCTAAGCAGCGGACGCTCTACCGCAAGAGAGACTGTCCGCAGCGACACACAGCCTCTCGGTGTCCATGGTGGTTGATGGAATTCAGATAGAGCGTCTCGCAAACGGGCTACAAAACCAAACGACCTTTGGCCTAGACGCTAGCTGGTGCGAAACCCCGTCACGTTAACCCCACTGCCAATCAGAAGATTGTGATTATAGGCCCAGTGATAGAAGCGGCCCTGTTTTTCAGGCGTTAGAACCTTCGTTTCATCAAAGCCGGCTTCACGAAACCAATTCAGAAGTTCATCTTCGGTGTGGTGGTATTGATATTCGGGCGCCCACCAGTCGAACGTATCACAGACTCGATTTTCGTAACTTGGATGAGCACTGAAATTGACGATCTTGTTCAGTGTGCGATTCACAACCGGAGTTCCGCCAAGCACCGCTCCAAGATGACAGAACGGCTTCAACACTGGCGATGGCAGCCGGGTTGTTAACTTCCGCAAACCACTATTCACGATTTCCTGCCACCATTGGTTGCGTCGATACAGCCAAACGGAATATCGACCTGCTGGTTTCACCAGATTTGCCACCGCGTCAAACACTTTTCGCGTATGAGCATCATGGTGCATTACGCCAATCGAAAACACAAAATCAAACGACTCCGGCTCAAGCGGCAGTCTCTTTAAGTCAGCCTGCACAAAGCGAACATTGTCCAGATGCGAACACAGCTGCTTCGCCTTGTCGACAGCGCGACTATAATCAGCGCCGATAACAGTTGCCCCAGCTTCGCCGCAGATTTTCGAATAGCGGCCTCCCCCACAACCGGCATCCAGAACTCGCAGACCCTTCAATTGATCCAGCGGCATGCCCGTCTTGGCAGTAAACGTTGTACGATCTTCGTCGGCATGAGCAACCTCATACGTAGTCCATTGATCGCCGAAGCTTTTCAGATGGTCGTCCGAAACGAATCGCGGAATGCCATCGATCAGTCTCCACGAATCACTTCCTCCAACAGCCTTCAATAAGCCAGCCGTTTCATCGCACTCTAAAAAGGTGCCATCCATCGGACTACGAAGTTGAGCGAGCAGAACAGGATCAATCGTCGGCATTTGTTCGCTCACAGATTCCCCCTTCGCGCGATGGAAAGTTTCGGGCCGCGTGAACTGTGCAATTGCGCGAACACTTTGAATACTTCAGAATTCGATCTGTTGCAGATCTTCGGCCAGTTCAGCATTCGAAAATATTTTGTGAATTCCGCCCAGGCCGACAGGATCGTCTTCGGGGTGCTGAGGATCGGTGTGAACAAGGTAAAGTTTCTTTGCTCCGGATTGGAGAGCTAGCTGAGCAACGGAAGTTGCAGAACTATGGCCCGTTTTTTTTGCCCAGTCGTGCTGCTCGTCGGGAAAATAACACTCATGAATCAGTACGTCCACATCCTGAATGAACGCCAGGTAATTTCCCGGAGCCGTTGTATCAGTTATATAAGCCAGGGAACGATCGGGCCAATCAAGTCTATAACCAACCGAGCCTCCAGGATGTTCCAGGCCGATCCACGTCAGCGTTCCGTCATTAGCGATCGGGAGTCCACCGGATTCAGGCAGTTCGCACCATTCATAGGGCGGATCCACCGGAAACAGTTCCTGAGCAAACAAGTGTTTTCGAACGGCATTCAGAGTTGCCTTCGTTCCGTGAACCCGAACAGTCCTGACATCACCGTTCAGAACGGGCACCAAAAAAAAAGTCAGCCCGCAAACGTGATCAAGATGGGCATGCGTGAGGTAAACATCCAGAGTGTCGGTCGCCAGATTTTTCTGTACTCGAAAAAAACCCGTGCCGGCATCCAGCGCTACTCCAATATCGGGCAGCAACAGACAGGCCGTGTGTCGCCGTTCGTTGGGATGATATCCACCAGTGCCAAGAAAAATCAGACGCATGAATTATCAAACTGGAATTCGTATTGTTGTGATGCCAAGGACAATAGCAGATGCTCGCCGCAAATTAAAACACCGCCCCGGCCCACTCCACTAATCGCCCGGCAAGTCAGTTTCAGGACATTTGACAGAACCAACTGCGTTTAGACAACGCACGAACCAGCAACAGAGCAAATTTAAGGCCGCTACCGCCAAACATCGCATTTATCCAGTTCTGGACGTTCGGTCTAAGGTCATTAAAACGGTATCCGGAAGCAAAATCAGGCATAAAGGCAAACATTGTCCGCTGGTGAACCGCGCGTGGCAGACGACACACAACTACTGCAAAACAGCCCGGCGAGTGCATCATCGTGACGACAGTCTGTCGCGTCTGAGCGTATTTGGGACAAAAGCCAACAACCATGAAATCAACTTTCGCCAGTGTCGTTGCGGCCTGTCTTGTCGGAATCACAGGACTTCATTCTGCCAATTTCGCGATCGCCGAACAGCCGTCCGGTTCGCCAGACATTGTGCTGATACTGGCTGAATGATCTCGGTCATGGCGACGTCGGCTCCTACAACCCCAAATCGAATATTCCGACACCGCACTGAATTGTCAGGGCCAGCTAGACAACCTGCACGAAGCCCCTGGCGAAACACAGAATCTCTGCAAACTACGCACAAAAATTGTCGCCGTTTTGAAGGCTCAACTGAATTCATTCGTCACCTGCGGCCGCAGCGCGCCAGTTAGAGAGAATCATGGCAAATCTGCTTTCGTCTGAAGCTGCCTTGCTTCAGCATTAGATTCGTCAAGCTGGTTGCGGACAGAATGCTCGTTAAGATTTCGTCTTCCTCAAACAGCTCGCCAAAACCCAAAGGACCATCCACCGTGCGACTTCACTCCACCTATCTCATGATTCTGCTTTCTGCCACGCTTTTGTCGGGCACCACATTTGCTGAACAGAAGAGCGACGCGGCGGAGTACAACACGATTGAGAACATCCTTTATCGCAACGGTGACAACCTGACAGATTACATGATGGAACGCTGTCGGCTGGATGTCTACTATCCAACTGGCGTTAAAAACTTTCCAACGGTTGTTTGGTTTCACGGCGGAGGACTGACTCAAGGCAGCCGTTCTATTCCGGACGGCTTGCGCAAGAAAGGCATCGCCGTCGTGGCAGTGAATTATCGGCTTAGTCCGCATGTCAAGTCGCCGGCTTACATTGAAGATGCAGCAGCAGCAGTGGCATGGACGATCCGCAACATTGAAGCTCATGGAGGATCCAGCAAACACGTGTTCGTCAGCGGTCATTCTGCGGGTGGCTACCTAACCAGCATGATCGGCCTTGATACACGCTACCTGGCTGCTTACGACATCGACGCAGATCAAATTGCCGGGCTGATTCCATTCAGCGGCCACACGATTACTCACTTCACCATTCGAGCCGAACGAGGCATTGATGGCAAGCAGCCAGTCGTCGATGAAATGGCACCGTTGTTTCACGTCCGGAAGGACTGCCCGCCCCTGCTGCTGATTACCGGAGACCGCGAACTTGAAATGCTGGGACGCTATGAAGAAAACGCGTACCTCTGGCGCATGATGCAGGTCGTTGAACATCCGCACACACAGATCCATGAACTTGACGGCTATAACCACGGCCAAATGGCCGAACCCGCTTTTCCGCTACTGGTTCGATTTATCAAGAAGCTCAGTGCGTCGAAGTAATTCCATCAACGCAACCACAGTTCAACATCACTCAAGCCGGTCCTAAAACCGCAGATTTACAAGCACGCGGCGCGAGCAAGTAAAACCAGCCATTGCCGAATTCTCGCGCACGCCGTGCTTGTATTGGGAAGTTCGCCGGAGCGGTTTTCGGACGCTTCCAGAACGCGATGAACTTTGACTCGCCCGTTGCCGCTGAAGTCTAACGCGCCATCTCGCCCCAGACTTCCTGCAGCAGACGATGCATGCCAACGTCGTGGCTTTTCAGTTCCTCGCGGTTAAAGGGAAAGAAGTCGTTCCTCCCGAAATATGCTTCAGTTGATTCAGCGAAATATTCTTTGTGATTCGACATCGCATACGCTTTATCCATCACCGTCGTTTTTCCGTTGAATCGCTGCACAGCATCATAGCCCCCGGAATCGCGGGCGACTTCAAACGCAGCCATGATCGCAGGCTGATCGAAACCCAGCACGCGATCGTGGTAAGCATGAGCCAATTCATGCAGCATGAGATAAGGCATGCGGCGATTTTCAAAAGCAAAGTTCGAAACCGTCGTAATCTCAACGGCCTTCACCATATCCGGATTACGACCGTTGTTGCGCAACCAGCCAGCTCCCGGATGATATTCGGCGGTGGGCCGCACGCCTTCGTACTGCGGATTAATCCAGACGGGCACATTCCGCAATTCCGCTAGTGCTTTGCCAGGCACTGCGGCAACCACTCGATTAAGCTGCTCAGTCAAAAGGACGAACATCTGCTTGGTATCTATCGATTCGTCCTGCCACAATTGATCGTGCAGATGCACCGTCCAACCGTTCACGTCATACGTCGCATGATGAGGCAGTGCGAACCGTGGGTCTCTGCTGTTTCTCAATTCCGCAGTCAGTTGGTCCGATAACTTCCGTCGAATGGCAGTGTAGTGATCATCATCCACAACATTGTTCAGTTGTTGAGAATCCGTCTTCAGATCGTAGAGTTCTTCCTCGGGGCGTTTCCCAAATGCCAGCCTGTAAAGCCGCTGCGATTCCGGGCTGTCATCGGCATGTTGCAGCATCCACTGTTTTGTAGGCGAAGGATCAACGTCAAATGAAAACGCAGCAGGATCCTTGGGCCAGGGAGTGACGGAAAAGTCATAATTCGGGGGCGGCCCATCCGCTGCCCCCGTCGGCCAGCAGTTGGGAGAAAAATTGCGGATGTACAGAAAGTCGTTCGTGCGAATCGCGCGCGAGGGGCGATCGTACACATGGCGTTCTCGACCAGTCAGCACATGATCGCGAGTGCCGTCAATCACACCTGAACGACCAGCCGTAAGCAGCGGCAACAACGAACGTCCCGTCATGTCAGCGGGGACTGGCAGACTCGTTGCATCCAGAAACGTGGCCGCCAAATCACCAGGCATCACAAAATCTCTGACGGTGCGGCCGGCTTTAACTCGTGTCCCCCAACGGATCGCCAGTGGCACTCGGGTTCCCATATCGTAAAGCGTGGCCTTGCAACGAGGAAACGGCATTCCGTTGTCGCTGGACATCACGACAATTGTATTTTCAAGTTCTCCACTTCTTTCCAGCAATTCCAGAACTTCACCAGCGTGACGATCCAACCGTTCGACTCGCTGATAGTAGTCGCCCAGATCTGCACGAACCGTTTCGTTGTCGGGCAGGCAACCTGGGACAGTCAACCCGCCGAACTCAATACGTTTTTCTACACTGCCAGCATTCGGTTTATAGGGCCGATGCGGTTCACCAGCCCCATACCAAAAACAAAACGGCTGCCGAGCATCTCGCTTCAACAGGAACTCGTCGAAATTCCCGAACGGCACTCCGAATGGATCGTTGCCTCGGTAGACGTGCTGACTGGGAACCGCTCCTTTGCGGCTGAAGCCTGTCAGGTATCCTGATTCAGCCAACAGCTCCGCATAGACGGGAATGCCCACTGCCAAAGATCCACCAAGACTATCTGCGTCGCCAAGTCGCCAATGGTATTGTCCGGTGGCAATGGCAAATCTGGACGAAGTACAGGACGGAGCCGACACAAATGCGTTTTCAAACAGGACACCTTCTTTTGCAATGCGATCAAAATTCGGCGTTTTCACAACCGAGTCGCCCAGAATGCTCGCATGCGGCCACGACCAATCATCAGCTATGATGACGACGATATTCGGACGGCCATGGTCGTTTGTCTTATTAGACGCCAGAGCCATGGGGTCTGCCGCGATTGTTTGTGTTAACAAACCGAACGGCATCATGGCGGCGGCCAACAGAAGGAATCGATGTAAGACACGCATTTCGGAACTGGTTTCAATTGTGAAGCACATAGAATTTCCGCACCTTAGCCAATGGCCGAACGGCAAACCAGCGATCCACTGCCATGGAAAGCCTCCGGATACAGATCCGACTTTGGTCGGTATCCCCATCCTAAAACGAAAGGTCGCCTGAAAACCAGCTTCCATAGCTCCACGCCGAATTTCGCCTTTGTTGCCTGGCCGGTAAAGTTTACCTGATCATGAAAATCAACAATGTCTCGCACGTCTGCTCATCCCGGCATGTTCGTCACTTCCATTAAAAAAGCGCCACAAGTGACGTCATGAACGCCTGACTCGACTCGTCCGTTTTCCGATACAAAACTTATGAATCGCGGCCTGACTCTGCAACTCCCTGCGCAACATCGCGGTGGAATCTGACTCACGAATTTCTTTTGCGATTGAGCTGCGTAGCCATTTGGCGAAGCAAGACAGCTACACAATGTGATCGATAAAACGGAATCCTTCTGATGCACAAGCTCAACCTTTTGCTAATTCTGGCTGTTATCGCTCCTCTCAATTCTGTCGCCGCGGCCAGTGACGGGTGGCATCGCACATTTGAGGAAGCCCAGGAAGCGGCCAAAAATGCAAATGTGCCATTGCTAATTCATTTCCACGCGTCATGGTGCGGTCCATGTCGGCAAATGGAACAGCAGGTTCTGTCGCAGCCAGACGTTCAAGAGCAACTTAGAAACGGGTTGGCGGCAGTTGAAGTCGATGTGTCTCAGCGGCCGGATCTTGCTCAGCAGTTTGGAGCGACGACAGTGCCGCGCGACGTCGCCGTAATTCCCGGGCAGGCACCCAAAACGCTGAACGTTGGATTCAAGTCACATTCTGCCTATCTGAGTCTGCTGCGAAATGTCTCCATCGAAGGATCACATGTCCAAAAGTTTCCAAGAACCGATACTACGGCCGTAGAAGTAGAAACAGCGCAAACAGAAGCAGTCGCCCCTCAATCAATTGTTGGACTTGAGGGGTTTTGCCCGGTACGACTCCTGAAAGAACGGGAGTGGGTCTCGGGCCGCGCAGAGTTGACAGAAACATATCGGGGCATTACTTACTATCTAAGCAGCGAGGAAGCGCGTGAAGAGTTCCGGACGAATCCTCAGCAATTTTCACCGCGAAATCTAGGATGCGATCCAGTTGTGCTGTATCAGGATCAGCAGGCTGTGACAGGGAAAATAAAATTCGGAGCATTCTTCGACGACCAACTGTACCTGTTCGACTCATTCGAAAACCGAAAATCATTCAAGGGCAATCCTTTGAAGTATGTCCGTATTCAACATGCCATAAAAATTGATGACCTTGCCGGACAGCGTTTTAACTAGCCGGTAACATGCGAAACACGACATTCGAACCGCATTCTGGCAGCGGAACAAATCCACTTTGGTGGCTGTTTGAACGACATCCAGCCTGCATATTGCAAAGAAATACACGAATCCCCGAAAATATTGGGGGTAGAAGTCTCAGAGATCGATTGACACAGCGATCCGATACGTTAATACTGGAGCGGCAGAGACGGTAAGTGTTTGTTACGACATCCGTCTCAAGCGTCAGTAAGTCTTCGCGTAATTCTCAGGAGCTCGCTTCAAGCAGTTCCAACAGCTGACGAAGTCCCCCCCTCAGGCTTTTCCGGTGCCTTGATTCCGGTTGTGGTTACCAAACATGGGTGTGTTTGTGCCACGTTCCTGGGTGTACTTTGTAATAGGTTGTTTTTCAGGGATGCGATTGCTTCTCAGACCGGTAGTCACCGTTCTGGGTCTCGGAAAGTATAACCGAGCGGCATGAATCCCAGAGTTGTCCCGTGAAGGGTTCGCATTTCTCAGCCTTTTTTTAGGCTCGCTGGTTTAACCAATCGCGGACTTTACAGCTTTCGTTTTGTAACAGAGTTGCGTTGTTACATTTTTCGATTCTGGCTGTTGGTCCCACCCAGTTCACGCATGCGTTGGGCAAATTTCTTTGCAGTTTTTGCCCCTTCGCCCACGCAGTAAATCCGTATTTGAAATTCAGGGTTTCCTATGCCATCAAGCAACTCAAGCGCCGAAGAAACGAAGCCAAAGGCACGCCGCAAAACAAAGGCTTCTTCGACAACAAAGAAGAAGGCTACGAAATCAACCACCAAAAAAGTTGACGACGCTCCAGAGCTGTTCGGCGACGATGATTTTGGGGACGGAGTTGATTCATCACCCGAAGAACAAAAGCCGAAGAAGCGAGCCGTTAAGAAAAAGGCAGCAGCCAAGCGTGTGACCAAGAAGAAAGAAGCTTCGGACGAAGATTTTCAGGAACGTTTGAAGTCAGAATCTGTACGAGACGACACAGCAGCCGTGCTTCAGGAAGCTCGAGCTGCTCGCTTCGATGAAGACGCTTTGTCGGATATTGGTGATTATTTCAGCGCTTCCATCGAAGATTTCACGGAAATCCAACCGACTCCAGGGTCACCGGGCAACAGCGGTGACAGTCGAAACGCCGATGGCGGCGAAGGCTCAGGTGAAGACGGTGAACGCCCTCGTCGTCGAAGACGACGAAGACGCCGCGGCAACAAACCAGAAGACCGGACGGACGGCCGCACGGACGCTCGTCCAGCAAGCGAACCACAAAATGCCGGGAACGCAAGCGGTGTACGCTCAGGTGGGAATCCAGGAAGAGGTCGTGGCGGCAGTCCCAACAATGCTGGCGGCGGAAACCGTGGTGGTATTGTTGGTGGCAACCGAGGCGGTGGTGGTGGCGGAAATCGAGGCGGTGGCGGAAATCGAGGCGGTGGCGGTGGCCAACTGGATCGCGGCCAACTGGATCGCGGCACGCGTGGTCGCAGTGGACCGGCAGCTCGCCGAGGTCGTCCCATTCAGCCGAGCGGCGAGCCGATTGAAGGAACTTTTGAAGGAATTCTTGAGCTCCACCCCAAAGGCTACGGCTTCCTTCGAGACCCGAGAAAGAACTACGCTGCGGAAGACTCAAATCCTTTCGTTTCGAGCTCTGCTGTCGAAAAATACAACCTTCGCGAAGGCGTGATGGTCAAGGGCGAGGTTGGACCTGGCACACGAAATCAGGGCCCGCGACTTCAGGAAGTCGAACTGATAGACGGCTATACGCCTGAAGAGTACGAAAAGGTCAAGCATTTCGATGATTTGACACCCATCAATCCATTCGAACAGATCAAGCTCGAAGTGGGCCCGAAACCTGTCACGATGCGAGTCATGGACCTGCTGTGCCCAATCGGCAAAGGGCAACGAGCATTGCTTGTGGCACCTCCGCGAACCGGCAAAACGATGTTGCTGCAGGACATTGCAAACTCGGTCAGCATCAACCATCCGGAAATTCATCTGATTGTATTGCTCATCGATGAACGACCGGAGGAAGTGACTGAAATGAGTCGCAGCGTGAAAGGCGAAGTTATTGCCTCCTCGCTCGACAACGATGTCGAAAGTCACGTCAGAATCGCACAACTGATCATCGCACGAGGCAAGCGGCTTGCCGAAGAAGGTCAGGATGTGTTCATCCTTCTGGACAGTATTACTCGGCTTGCACGAGCGTTCAATAAATGGGTTAACCCATCCGGAAGAACGGGACGAGGTGGCCTGGACATTCGAGCTCTGGACGTTCCGAAAAAACTATTCGGAACTGCCAGACGCTTCGATGAAGGCGGATCACTGACAGTTTGCGGAACAGCGCTGATCGACACCAATAACGGAATGGACGAAGCCATTTTTCAGGAATTCAAAGGAACCGGAAATATGGAAATGGTTCTCAGCCGAGAACTCGCCGACCGAAGAATCTGGCCGTCAATCGACATCACTCGATCTGGTACTCGTCGGGAAGAAAAAATACTGGCGCCAGAGATTCTGGAAGGCGTCACCATGCTAAGGCGTAGTCTGATCAGCCTAAATCCTGTGGATGCCATGGAACAGCTGACAAAAACCCTGCTGAAATTCGGGACTAACGCAGAATTCCTATCGCGAATTCAGGCGGTGCTCTAGTCGCCCACCGGCTCCGGTTTGTGACATAAATAAAAAGGCCGAAGAGCAAGAGCTCTTCGGCCTTTTTCGTTTCCGATTTCAGACCTGACTCATGCCTCAATTTGCCAACGAGTCTCACTGAGACATCTGGAACCCAGTCGCAAGAACTGAAGTCGCTGAAAGATTATTCCACGATCTCCCGAAAATCGCTGCCGGGTTTAGCCTTAGGGATTTTGGGGGCCAGATTTTCAGGCGATGATTGTCTTCGTTTGCGTGTTGCCTTTCCGCGATCCGGAGAGGATCCACTTGCCGAACTTCGTTTTCCAACGCCGATTTTTCCGCAAGCAGAGCATCTTCCATCATGAGCAACCGGCTCTCCACACAGGTTGCAAAGCCGAACCGGACCAGCATCCAGGTCAGCTTCCGGGTGATATTTGAGGTCGCTTAACGATTCCAGTTTTTCACTAACGATTGCCCATTCTTCGCTAAGACTGCGTTCGCCAGCAGGCTTTTGTATCGTCGCCTTCGACGTTGCAGCTGACGCGGGCTGCGATTGAGCGGTGACAGCTTTGGACTGACTCGTGATTGAATCATCACTGCCCTTTTGAAGCTGCGCCGACAGGTTTTCAAGGCGGATGATTTCCACTTCCGCCCCCTTGCCACTCTTTAGCTCTTTTGCAGAAACGTGCACACGCGCCTGTCGATCGTAACTGATTGTGACCTCCACTTCAGTTCCTTCAGGTAGATCCGAAGGTAAGTCGGTGATCAGGCAGTCACCCAGAATTGTGGGCGATTTTCCGGGACCAGCACCGCTTTCGACGATTCGAACATGAACCTTAGTCTGCCGATCAACCACCGTTCCAAACACATGCGTTTTGGACGCAGGTAACGGAGTGTTGGATGGAATCAGGTAGTGCGGCACTCGATCTTCTGAGCTCGCATCGCGAATCAGAATGCCCAGACTGCGAGCACTAACGCTCTGTTGCTTCACTTCCTTCAGGCGTGACGATGCTTTGCTGTCGAAGATGGTTCTGGTGTAGCTCTGGTTGGACAGCAACATACCCGCATAGTAGGCGGCACCGTGAGCAATCGACTGATCTGGTGAAAGTGACGAATTCAATGTCCGCCCGCTTAGCTTCTTCAAGCTTTCGCGCACCATGGGCATTCGTGAAGAGCCGCCCGTTGTCAGGACCACGTCAATGTGAGCCCAGCCGAATTTCTTATCGGCCAGAATCCGCCTGGTGATCGCATCTGATCGCGTGAGCAGACGTTTGCTCATCGCCTGAAATTCTTCCTGCTCAATCTGATATGTGCGGCGGTTGCCACCGTGCTGAACTGTAACTGCTGCCCGCGGTCGCACGGACAAACTACGCTTCGCCTGCTCGGCTTCCAGAGCCAAAAACTGGTGGCTCTCGGGATCTGTGCGAGGATCATCTTTGAAGTCTTCAATGAACTTCTCTGCAGCCATGTCGACAATAACCTGAGTCCAGTCCAGTCCCCCTAATTCAAGATCTCCATCGGATGCAACCACACGAACTTCGTTGCTGGCATACTTTACGATGGCAAGGTCTAGAGTTCCGCCACCAAGATCGTAAATCAGAATTTGCTGATCGATCGCCAGTTCAGTAAACGCCAGTCCTTCGTTACCCAACACGTGGCATAAAGCAGCGGCAACCGGTTCATTAATCACCTCAACTTTTTCCAGCCCTGCTGCAAGGCCCGCTTTGATCGTTTCAGACCGCTGAGCGTCACTGAACTGAGCGGGCACCGTAATAACGGCTTCCGTAATTTCACCAATCTGAGCCTGGGCTGCCGCTATTAGTTTTCGAAGAATCAACCCCGAAATATAAACGGGCGTATAACGTCGACCGTCGATTTCCCACGACTTCGCGGAATGCCCCATGAATCGCTTCGCATTTTGCACAACTCGTCCAGGACGAGCGATTGCGTTTCGCAATGCCTCTGTACCAACCACCGGACCATCATCATCAAAGAAGACCACAGAAGGCGTCGACAACTCGCCTTCCTGGTTCGGTATCGTAATTGGATGCCCGTGCTCATTAAGCCATGCAATGCACGAGTAGGTTGTTCCGAGGTCAATTCCAACTGCCTGAGTTTTCTTCATCTGTCCGCTCTCAACTTGTGCTCACAAACGAATCAGTCATCCTAACACCTGCCGTACTTCTGCACTACGAGAAACAACACGATGTTTCCGTCAGAAAGTCGTTTGATACAATAGAAAGTCGGTCGGCAGCGTTAACCTGCCTTACCTCACCTAATTTTTTAGTCACTGCACCGAAGTCTCCTTACGCTATAAATAATTCGATTACGAACGCAGGAAAAAACATCAAGGCGAACGATTCATGCGATTGGCAACTGTAATTGCAATGCTGCTGTTTGCTGCCCAGGTAGTTGTGCTCGGCAGCGCACAACCTGAAGAAATGTTGCTGACCGGAAAACCACTTCGCGATGCGATGGCCCAACGTAGAAGCGTCGTTGCATCTGGCATCGCGTTAAAGGAATCGTTGACAAGCCTGCAAAGCGACACGGGAATTGCCATTGTGCTGGACCGGCGGGCAGACCCATCTGTAAGGCTTGAAATTTCTACAAAATACGTCACCAATCAGCAGATCATTCTTGCATTGGCAAATGCAGAATCACTGTCGGCTTCCTTCGGAGATCGCTTCGTAATGATTGGAAGCGAAGCCGTCACGGGACGACTAAGAACGCTGTCCGAAATCAATCGACTGGCAATACACGATCTTCGTTCAACATTGAAGAAGGACACATATCGCCAGCTTTCCGAACTTCATAAGGCGTCATGGCCGGACCTTTCCGAACCTCGCAGCTTGCTGATCGCGGCAGCAGATGCAACAGGACTGACGATCAACAACCCGGAAGCTATCCCACACGATTTATGGGCCGCAGCAATTTTGCCGGACCTTACCTTCTGTGACTTTGCGACATTGATACTCAATCAGTTCGACATGACTTTCGATTTGAATAACAAAGGCGAAATGACGATCACGCCGATCACTGAATCAGTCGTTATCGAACAGCGACATCGTGTGCCAACGCCAGACAAAAACACCATAATGGCAAAATGGGATTCAGCATTTCCTGAATTGAATCTCAAATGGACGGGCTCGACTGTCGTTGTTACCGCGACCATAGAAACACACGAGCAGCTTCAGGAACTCATGCAAAAAAAGTCAGCCGCCGAAGTAGAAGCGTCAGGCCTTCGCGGACGAAAGTTTACGATGAACGTGCCACCAGGAACTTCAGTCCGGAAACTCCTGGCAACATTCGAACAGTCTGGTATTCGTGTTCGCATAGAAGGCCGCAGCGATTCCGAACTGCAGTCGCTACTGCAGCAGGCAGTGGAGTTCGACCTGACGAGCTCGCCAGGGACGGAATTCTTTTCGACAGTCTTCCGAAACTGGGAGGCAGATGTCCTGGTTGGCAATGACGAAGTCGTCGTGACATTTCGGTAGTGACGCCCCCAAACTGCCACGCTCACAGAAAGTCGCGTAGCTCAGAATTTCACGGCTTAATTCCGATCCCAGGACAACCACCCCTGTTTTTGTTTCTGAATTCGGGAAAGCGTCTCACAAACAGTCGCTTCGTTCAGGCCATCATTCACAGGCAGACACCCCGCTGAAGCCGCTTCAGAGATTTGGCGCGTTTTGTTTCAGGAACCGAGTGGAAGTTCCGATGGTTGTTTTGAATTCGCCACGGGCAATGAATACGATATTCAGCAGTTTTGCGCTGTTGAGCGGGCTCTAAAACAGCCTGATGCATCCCCAATCAAAGGGCCATCAGACCGTAAAGTCTTGGCAGCCAACATCGACCAACTCAGAACGAACCGCATATCGGCAGACATTGCCGATCCGGCCACCGACTGTGGCGAAGTAACTCACCGGCAGGATCAGGTCGATTGCCGGAAATGTTTGCCAACTTCATGGCAGCATGGTTCAAGTTGACTGGTCGCGTGACCGGTCCGCACAAGGCAGCGATTGTGTCAATTTCGATACAAAGTCAACAAAAGGTAATAACAAGCGATGCTCGACATTAAACCAAGCGGTGGTCTCGATTTTGTCTCTTTGGGTGCTTTGGTTAATCGACTGGATCCGGGTCGCATTCCATTTCGCAAAGCCACGCAACTTGCGATTCACGTGAGTGGCGGCGAATTTAACTGCTCCGCTAACCTGTCGGACTGTTTCCAGCTGAATACCGGCATTGTGAGCGCGATGGTCAATAACCCGCTGGGAGATTTGATCAACGAGCGTGTACGAGCCATGGGCGTAAAGTCGTTCTACAAACGCTTCGAACATGATGGTGTTCGCGGACCAAACATGGCCACTGTTTACAGCGACCAGGGCTGCGGCGTTCGCGCTCCTGTTGTATTTTACAACCGCAGTCACGAAGCCGCCGGACTGCTGAAAGCTGGTGACTTCAACTGGGATGAAATTTTCGCAGTTGGAGTTCGCTGGTTTCACAGCGGAGGTATTTTCGCAGCTCTGTCTTCAACAACTCCTGAAGTTATTATCGAAGGCATGAAGGCAGCCAAGAAAGCTGGCGCGATTACATCGTTCGACCTGAACTATCGAGCCAAGCTGTGGGCGATCAGTGGAGGCCTCGATAAAGCTCAGGAAACTCTGCGCAGCATCGTTGAACACTGCGACGTTTTGGTAGGCAACGAAGAAGATCTCCAAAAGGGTCTTGGGCTGAAAGGCCAGGACGTTGAAAAGTCCGGCAAGCTCGATCCGTCAGCATTTTTCGGCATGATGGAAGGCGTCGCAAAAGACCTTCCCAACGTCAAGGCTGTTGCCACAACGCTTCGAGAAGTCGTGAACACCAATCGCCATAACTGGAGTGCAGTTTTGTGGCTGGATGGCAAAACGTATCAAGCCCCGGAAACAGAACTGACAGTACTTGACCGAGTCGGCGGCGGTGACGGGTTTGCATCCGGTTTGATTTACGGCCTGCTGGGTGGCAAGGATCCTCAGACAGCCCTGAACCTTGGCTGGGCTCACGGAGCCTTGCTAACAACTTATCCTGGCGACACCACCATGGCCAGTGCTGCCGAAGTCGAAGCGTTCGCGGCTGGCGGTTCAGCTCGTATTCAACGCTGATAAAGACAACCATCACTTTTCATGTGATGACGGTCCGCTGACGCAACAGCGGACAACGCCTTCACTTTTAGGCGATTGAAATAGAAACTGCCGTAATATGCGGCGACCGGTCGTTCATTCAGCCGTCACCCAACGCGTGGCAGCCTCTCTGCTCGGCTACTTCCCGAAATCTGAACTCTAAACACTGAAAAGTTTTTAATGTCAAAGCACGATATCGGCCTGATTGGCCTTGCCGTCATGGGACAGAACCTGGTCATGAATATGGCCAACAAAGGGTTCAATGTTGCCGTCTACAACCGCACCACAGAAAAGATGACCGAGTTCGTTGAAGGACTTGAGTCTCGACCGGAAGGTGTTGTTGAAGAAGGTGCCGCAGCTCGTATCCATGGCTATGAAACTCTCGAAGACTTCGTCAACAGCCTGGAATCACCTCGACGAATCATGATTATGGTTCAGGCGGGTGGCCCCTGCGATTCCGTAATCAACCAGCTGAAGCCGCTTCTGGACAAGGGCGACATCATCATCGACGGCGGTAATGCCGATTTCGTCGACACTAACCGCCGTGATAAGGAACTGCGTGAGGAAGGCTTTCGCTTTATCGGCACCGGCGTTTCCGGTGGCGAAGAAGGCGCGCTAAAGGGCCCCAGTATCATGCCGGGTGGTCACGCAGAAGCATGGCCATTTGTGAAAGACATTCTGCAAAAAATTAGTGCCAAGGTTGGCCCCAACAACGACATTCCCTGTTGCGACTGGGTTGGCGAAGCAGGTGCCGGTCACTACGTGAAAATGGTTCACAACGGAATCGAGTACGGTGATATGCAGCTGATCTGCGAAGCCTACTACATTTTGAAGCACGGACTTGGCCTGACCAATCACGAACTGTATGAAGTGTTCAAGGAATGGAACGAAGGCGATCTTGACAGCTACCTGATCGAAATCACTCGAGACATCTTCACCGTCTCTGACAAAGAAACGCCGAACGAACTTGTCGACATGATCATGGACACCGCGGGCCAGAAAGGCACCGGTCGCTGGATGTGTCAGCATGCTCTGGAACTTGGCGTTCCCACAACCCTTGTCACCGAAGCCGTTTACGCCCGCTGCCTGTCTTCTCAGAAAGATGAACGCGTGCGAGCTTCCGCAGTTCTGGCCGGCCCGGACACAAAGTTCGAAGGCGACAGAAAGCAATTCATCGATGACGTTCGGCAGGCCCTTTACGCGTCCAAACTGGTCAGCTACGCTCAGGGCTATGTTCAACTAAACGCGGCGGCAAAAGAATTTGGCTGGAAGCTTAACAACGGTCCAATCGCTTTACTCTGGCGAGGCGGATGTATTATCCGCTCCGCCTTTCTGCAGGACATCAAGATCGCGTTCGATAAGAACCCGGAACTGGAAAACCTGCTGCTGGACGAATTCTTCAAAGACGCCATTGCGACAGCTCAGCCATCGTGGCGTCGTGTTGTGTCGGCTGCCGTTGAACTTGGACTTCCAGTTCCTGCGTTCAGCGCTGCATTGACCTACTTTGATGGTTATCGTCGCGCAGTACTGCCAGCGAATCTGCTGCAGGCTCAGCGAGACTACTTCGGTGCCCATACTTACGAACGCATCGATAAGCCTCGCGGCGAGAAGTTCCACACAGACTGGATTCGTGAGCGTAAGCTTACATAATCAGATCTGATGGAATCGAAATAAGTAAAACGCCCGCTGGCAACAGCGGGCGTTTTTGTCGGGGCGTTAGTTTGCACGCGACTGCATCAGTCGGCAAAGTGCAAATTACTGCTACAGCATTTTACGTTGCCTCGCATCTGCGAACAGCGCGTTTGTTGGGGCATAACAGTTTCCTACACGCCAACAACGGGTACGTGGTTCAGTAAGCTGCTTTAGCTGCGGGCGGAGGTTTGGGCTTATTAGAATTCATTGCTCGAATCATTCCCGCAGCCTTGTGCAGTGTTTCCTGATATTCATCAGCAGGTGACGAATCCGCCACGATTCCGCCACCGACCGGAAACTGCACAACGCCATTCTTCAGAGTGAAGGTTCGAATCAGAATACTGCTGTCGAAATCACCGCGCGGCCCCAGGTAAAACAGGTTCCCGCAGTAAGCGCCGCGGACCACCGGTTCCAATTCCGCAATAATCTGCATGGCCCTGATCTTGGGCGCTCCTGTGATTGAGCCACCGGGAATCGTAGCCGCACAAAGATCCCAGATATCTTTATCGTGAGACAGCTTGCCAACGACCGTGGAAACCAAGTGCTGCACAGTTTCAAACACTTCAATCTCACACAGCCCGGTAACTTTCACGGAACCCGGCAGGCAGACTCTCGATAAATCGTTTCGCAGCAGATCCACGATCATCACATTTTCGGCACGATCTTTTTCGCTCGCCGACAATTCATTGCTTGTGTACAGATCTGCAATCGGAGAACGCTGTCGCCGCCGAGTTCCCTTGATCGGACGTGTTTCGACGATGTTGCCTTTGCCTACCTTCAGGAAACGCTCAGGTGATGCACTCACGATGGAAAAATCATCCAACTGCAACAAAGCACAAAACGGCGCCGGGTTGAGATCGCGTACTCGCTGATACAGGCTAACAGCTGTCCCAGGCCAAAATGCCGTCATTTGCTGAGCAAGGTTGGCCTGAAAAATGTCACCTGCTCGAATGTATTCGATGACGCGTTCGACAGCAGTGATGTAATCGTCTCGCGAAAAACACGAAACAACATTTTCCTCAGATGGCACCTTATGACCAGCGGGCAGTAACTCGGCCAACGCCGGTTCAGCAACCTTTACATGACTAAGTCTACCGATATCGCCCTGCAATCTCGCCAGCACCCAGTCAATGCGGGCCTGAGTCGAACGAGTGAACTCGCCAGCAACGCCAGAACCCAGATCAATCACAAACATCCGCACAGAACGGTCGACGTGGTCCCAGACAATGGCCCAGTCAAACAAACCAGCTACCAACGCGGGCGTCGAAAACGGATCAAATTCCGGCGTCGGAAGCCGTTCGAAAGCCTGCCCCAATTCATAGGACAGAAGTCCCGCTATGCCCCCGCAAAATGGTGGAGCAAAATCAGGCACATCCGGCACCAGCGTTTGCCAATGCCGCAACACTGCGAACGGGTCAACATCCAAATGAACGTCATCCAGTCTAACTGACTCAACCGGATCAGCGGTCAGGATGGTAAAACGAGCATCACGTTCACGAACGTGAGCAGCGCTATCCAATAGCAGAAGAAACTTCTCACCTTCAAATCGGCGCAATGTGTCCATCACGTCGAGGGTTGAAGGCAGATCACTGATATGAAGTCTATTGGACACTTATTCGGCCAGAGTTCCAGGTGCGTTAAAATCAAGTCGAGGGTTTAGTTGAACTACTGCCAGCGTCCAGTTCACTCAATACCGAAATACTATTCAAGCGCTCTGAACCGCTGCGATAGACGCCGATTTTCGGCACAAATCACTTTAGTTCGCAGATGCGGCGTCAAAAAAAACACTCCGGAATTATCGTCCCGGATCCTTGCTCGGCGTCGTTTCGTGGTGCACGGTCGCCGAACCTTCCAGGTGCCCCGCCAAACCAAAGTCGAGTCCTTCGTCCTGAGTGTACTGTTTACCCAGCAGTCGAGCGACTTCAGCTCGCGCCATCTCGTATCCAAGATAAAATGCGTGCTCAGTATCAATGTCCGTGTTGAGTGCTCGAGCTTGCTTAAAGATTTCAAATGGTCGCTCGCCATGCCAATGGCCATGACGGTTCATCAGGTGCAGTCCCGACTGTTCTGCAAAGATGCGAAAATTTGAATCCGTCAACGCTGCCGCCAAGGCCTCCAGCGATGCTTCAGACCGATGCTTCAGCCTTGCGTCTCGCAACATCACCAAAGACGAATCAAGATGCTTGGGAACAACGCGCCTGCTAACAGCATGGTGAACTAACCGACGAGCGGCATCAAATTCCGCTACTGCGGTGCGGCACCAGTTGATCACCTGAGTAGTCAGAATACTTTGTATGCCAAGTTCTTCGCAGATTGCCGCCAGCAGCACGTTGGCTCCGGCTGAATCAACTTCGGTCAATTCCGTAACATTGCCAACGCCCATCATCATCGGTAGCTCAGGATACTTTCGGCGAACGTCCATGTACCTCTGCAACGATGCCGTAAAGCCCATGCCGATTGGTTCAAGAATTGGGTCAACGCGAAACGGCACGCCCACCGCCACCACTTCTTCAATCAAACGATCCAGCGAATCTACATCCGCAGGCGTGTCGGGAATAACGACAACTTCGACACCCAGCTTCGACACCCAATCCAGATTGGAATGATTGCAGCTTAAAATCAATTCGGCCCCGGCAGAGACCGCCTGCTCCACTTCGATCTCGTCGAAACTATCGATGGAAACACGAAGTCCTTCCTGCTTCAAGGCTGCAATAATTTCTGCAACCCGTAAACAGCTTTCGCCGGGCACACAGCCAACGTCAATCAGGTTCGCACCATCGGACGACATCGCCAATGCGGCTGCAACCACATCGGGCAAAGGCATTCTTGTAGCGTGGTTAATTTCGCCAATGATATCTATGGAATATCGATCCAGACGCACCTGCTGCTTCTTGCCCAATCCAAAATATTCGGGAAGGTCCTGCAGATCACGAGGCCCGCGCTCAAAAGGTTTGCCGAACTTTTCTTCTAACAGGTCAAGGTCGCCCTGAACCCAGCCCGGCAGAATCACCCGATCAATGTGTTCGGGGATCTGCAGGCGACGCAGCAGCAAATTGACGTGCAGCAATGCGGCAACCTGAATTCCAGGCACGGCAATTTCGTACCTGAAACCGAATACGTTCGACAGGTTCCCAACGACATCGCGCAGGCTAGCCTCGGCAAGCCGCCCGGTGACAAACAGCAGAGTTTTGTTGTTGTAAGCAGTAGGATTCATAAGACTTCGCACATCATAAGCGTTTTTTTGCGAACAAGCTCTGTTTTGATGGGACGTTGACGGGTTTCCGTCCGGCTTTCAAAACTGAGTTTCCCAGCGTCGGAAATTCCCAAGCTGCGAACCAGTGCCCGATAGACGTTGTCTCGCTGGAATTCTGCGTTACGATCCGTGCCATTGTGCAGGTTTAGGAATCCCCAATTCCCGCCTGATTGCTGCCGAACTCAAGATTTTAAGGTCCCCGATGCGCTGGACTCAGACATTTATTCCCACCATGAAGGAAGTTCCTTCGGACGCCGAAGTTCCAAGTCATCAACTGATGCTGCGTTCCGGGCTGATCCGTCAGCTTATGGCCGGAGCCTACACCTACATGCCTCTGGGCTACCGAGTCGTCCGGAAAGTCTCGGAAATTGTTCGTCAGGAAATGGACAAAGCCGGCGCCGTGGAACTGTTCATGCCGGCCATCCAGCCAATCGAACTGTTCGAACGCACAGGTCGAAAAGAAGCCTTCGGAAATGTACTGTTCAATTTCGAAACAAAGCGAGGCGACCGTAAGCTGCATTTCGCGCTCGGGCCGACTCATGAAGAAGTGATCACAGATCTTGTTTCTCGTGAAATCAAGACCTACAAGCAGTTGCCGATCACGCTGTACCAGATTCAAACTAAGTTCCGCAACGAAGAACGTCCTCGCTTTGGCGTTCTGCGAACCAGCGAATTCTTAATGAAAGATGCTTACAGCTTCGCTTCCTCGCTGGACCAGCTGAACGACGCGTACGACGCCATGTATAACGCGTACTGCCGGATCTTCGAACGTTGTGGTCTTGAATATATTCCCGTCGAAGCCGAAAGCGGTCCCATCGGCGGAGATGCGTCGCATGAGTTTATGGCACCTGCCGACAACGGCGAAGACTTTGTTGTCCGATGTACAGGTTGCGGCTACGCGGCCAATCAGGAACGCGCAGATACAGGCCGTACTTCCAGCCCGCGTGACAAAATTGATGGCGTTGCAGAGCCACTTAAGGTTGCGACTCCAAACGCAGGCACTATCGACGACGTCAGCAAGCTGCTGAAGGCCGAACCATCAACGTTTATCAAGACGCTAATTTACGTTGCTGATGGTAAACCTGTCGCCGTGTTGATTCGTGGCGATCAGGAAGCTAACGAAGGCAAGATTCGCCGAGCACTCGGTGTGACCGCTGTCGAGATGGCTGACGAAGCGACAATCGAGCAAGTAACTGGAGCACCTGTCGGTTTTGCCGGACCTGTTGGCATCAAATGCACATTCATCGCCGACCACGACATCGCCGAAATCGCGTCAGCGATCACTGGTGCCAACGAAAAAGACGCTCACCTGACCGGAGTTATTCCCGGAACGCATTTCGCCCTCACGGAAACTCATGACCTGCGAAACGCGGACGCCGATGACCCATGTCCACGATGTGATGCAAAGCTGGAAATCGTGCATGGCATCGAAGTCGGTCACGTGTTCAAACTCGGTACAAAGTACAGCGAATCGCTGGACGCCAATTTCCTTGACAGCGAAGACAAGAAGCACCCGATTATCATGGGCTGCTACGGCATCGGTGTTACTCGAGTTGTCGCTGCCATCGTTGAAACCTGCCACGATGAGGGCGGAATTGTCTGGCCAATGTCTGTCGCGCCGTACACCGTGGAACTGATTCCCCTGAACGTCACTGACGACGAAGTCATGGCGGTCGCCAATAAAATTTACAGTGAACTCAGTGAAGCAGGCGTCGACGTTCTTCTGGATGATCGCGACCAACGCCCTGGATTTAAGTTCAAAGACGCCGACCTGATCGGGCTGCCAATCCGAGTCGTCATTGGCGGCAAAGGACTTAAAGAAGGCAACGCCGAAATTAAGTTAAGAACCGATGCTGCCGCGACTCATGTGCCAATCGGAAACGCGGTTGCACACGTGCAAAGCTTGATCGCTTCAGGCATGCCCGGCAATTAGCGTTAGCCGCTACAGGACGTTTAAACAGCTCTTGCAGACGGGTCTGGAGGCAAACTCCAGGCCCGTTTTCTGTTTCAAAACACCCCTGAATACCCGGCACCTGTATGGTGCAAAAAACTGCACGAGCCTACAGCAGAATCACGTTGACGGTTCTGACCTGTCTGGTTCGGTGGCCATCAAACAGGTCCCGTCTTTGGCGGACACCAGTCAGAGTAATCCGCTGTAACGTTGATCGGGCGCCGCAGGCAGGTACCAAAACACAGTCTTCGGCAGTGACGTCATCCAGCCAACTCGCACGCCCGCGACATTCAAACTTCGACCTACCCACGAGTTACAGGTATTCAAGACATGGTAGGTGCCGTGCGATTCAAAAAACGCATCGTTCGAAGAATACGATGTCCCCACAGGAATCACATTACCACCAGAATCGCGGTAGAAATTATCACAGACGAACTGAACAAGTCTTTCATATTGCGACTGGGACAATCTAACAGACCGACAATTCGCTGTTTGCATTACTCCGGACTTCATCGTCACGTGCAAACATGTTGCAGACGGAAGTAACAGAGCATTCGCGGCGATGCTGAATCGCAGGCCATCCCATGTTTCTGTTTCCAGAAAAAAGCCTCGATCGCCCCAGCCGATGGCCACATGAGTCGCCGAGGCAGAGTACTTCCTGAAATAATGGCCTGGAAAAAAATCGGCCCAATTGATACTCGAAGTCTCGATTGGAAATCGACAAGCTCGGCATGCACAGCATTGGAAGTCACAAAGACTTCCACTCCGTCGGCTGCAGACACAAAATCGTTATTAACAGGCACCATTCCAACAATAATGACCAGCCCATACAGGTACGCCAACCACAGGAATGCTCGGCCAACGCAACGCCGCAACTTCCGCAGAACTGAGACATTATTGTCTGTCGCCGCAAGATCTATCTATTCAATGAACTGACTCATGACACCGCTCCCTGCTGTTGTTTCAGTAAAGCAAGGGCGCTAAGAATTCGGTTCAATTTCTTTTTGAATTGGCGAGTCAGAAATGCAAATCATGGCTTCAGGTTATAGACCAGCAACTTGTCCATATCACGCAGATACAGGCGACCATCAGCAATCACAGGATGAGACCAGGCTGGGCGATTACTGCGACCGGGCTGATCAAATTTACCAAGTTCTTTATAGACCTTTGAATTCGCCGCCAAAAGCACAACAGCTCCACCTTCGTTGCGGAACACAAATTTTTCATCTGCGTAAACGACCGAGCCTTTCATACTTCGTTCGCGCCACGTCGGCTTGCCGGTTCGCAGATTCACGCACGAAAGCATGTCTCCGTTCGATCCGTAGACAAAGCCGTCCAGATAAACCATTCCTCCGTGATGATTCTTCATATCTTTAGTGTGATACGCCGCCTGAGCTGTTGTCTTCGCTCCGCTGGAACGCAAATCGACCAGTTCGGCTCCGGTACCATAGTCCGACGAACTAAATACCTGATTGCCGACAACCAACGGAGTTGCACAGTTAGCAGTGCCGTTCGAAGATTTGTTTTGTCCCCACATGGGTTCGCCGTCGGTGGCGCGTACGCCAACAATTCCTTTGCTTGTGAAAATAACGTACTGCTTTATCCGGCCGACCTTAGCAATCACGGGTGACGCATATGATGCCTGAGGACTCTCGGGAACCTGCGAAGTCCACTTCGTACTGCCCGTGGCTGCGTCCAACGCAACAACCGTCGCGCGACTTCCACCAGGTGAACAAATAACTTTCCCATCGTCCACCAGCACTGATTCGCTAATCCCCCAGGTAATGTTGGAACCGCCGAAATCGATGAGTATGTTCTTCTGCCAGATCACTTCGCCGCTGCCGGCATCGCAGCAGACCAAATCGCCATTGCCGCCCAGGGCATAGACTTTGCCGTTGATAACTGTTGGCGTGCCGCGAGGACCATTGCCCTGCCCTTCGTGGTATTCGTTTCCATTGCGTGTCTTCCAGACAATGCTGCCGGAATTTTTGTCTAACGCTATAACGTACTCACCACCATCAATGTTTCCCATCGTGTACAACAGGTCTGCAACAACAGCGACGGTCGAGTAGCCTTCGCCAAGGCCGGTTACTGTCATCACAAGGTCCGGGCCACCTTCGGGCCATAGATCCAGCAATCCCGTTTCCGTTGAGAGATTGTCTCGACCAGGACCGCGGAATTGATTCCAATCGGCGGCGTTTAAAGATCCGCAGCAAATGGCTGTGAGAATGATCAGCAATAAGCTGGCACGAACAACCCGACGTGAATTTGACATCGCCATTTTTTGTCTCCCGAAGAAAACAATATCCTAGTGACTCGAAGGACGCGTCGGAAAGGCCACATTACTCACAAAAAGCTCAAACGCATAATTCCCCTCGTGGAATGAGCCGCCAAACTTTGGCGACAACATTTCCCCCACAGGGCGTGGCGGCTAAGGCAACTATTCTTCCGTCGCAGCAACTGTCGCGTCGTCAGTCTTCGGAATGGCGATAAACGATGTTGCAACGCTGCCGTCTTCTGAATTCCACACGCGAATTTCACCATCATAGCTGCCCGTCGCAATTAGCTTTTTCGCAGGGTTGTAGCAAAGCGTGTAGACCCAGTCTTTATGACCGGCGAAAATGCGAAGTTCCTTCCCATCGGCAAGGTTGTGTTCGCGAGCATTTCGATCGGCACACGCTGTTAACAGGTGACTCTCCGGCGTCACGACAACTCTAAAGATGTCACTGCCAAATCCACCAATCTTGCGGATCTCTTTTGCATCAACCGGATTCCAGACTCGCACCTGTCGATCGCTGCCAGCACTCACCACGCTTTTTCCGTCCGGCAGAAACGAGGCCGAGTACACAGCATCACCATGACCACTAAACGTGATCACAGAAGCACCACTGGCAATATCAAACACCTTGGCGGTCTTATCGCGGCTGGACGTAACCAACTGCTTACCATCCGGAGACCAGTTAACATCCATAACCCAGTCGGCGTGATCTTCAATCTGAAGAATTGTCCTGCCCGTTGCGATTTCAACCGCGTACACAATTCGGTCAGCTCCGCCAGCTGCAATCTGACTTCCATCCGGACTGATCGCAACAGCGAACACAGCATCTTTTGTCCGGACAAGAGTTTTCAGATACTCGCCATCTGCGCTAGAAAACAACTTCACTTCACCGAGCTGTCCGGGGGTTCCGGCAGCCACCGCAAGTTGTGATCCATCGCTGCTGAATTCCAGATCGTAAACGCGTTCGGCCACGTTTGTAATCCGACGTATCAAACTGCCGTCCACTGTTTTCCACAACAGAATTTCGTGATATCCGGATGAAGCCAGAATTGAGCCGTCTGAATTAAACGCAGTCGCCGTTACAGGAATTGGAACTCGATAGGTCTCTGGCGGTAGCGGCTGAGCAATCTCGGGCATGACGTCAAAAAGTTCCGCCGTCACAACAATTCCCGCATCCAAAGGCGCTCCGACTTCGATCCATTTTCCGATCAAATCTATTTCATCTTTTGACAGTGGATCTGCATCCTTCGGCATCGATCCATCGTCAATCATCGACCACAGCAACGAGCTTTCGGCATGATGAGCTTCAATGGCTGCTCCTGATTCACCACCCTTTGCCAACGCCGCAAATGAATCCATATTTAGTCGGCCACTGGCAGTGCGAGTGTTGTGGCAGGCGACGCACTTCTTCGCAAAAATCGGTGCTATGTGCCGAGAGAACGAAACAAAGCGACCGAGAGGTTCCATGGCAGCCTCAGCAATGCGTTGCTTATCAACGTACTCACTCTGCAATTTCTCAACCTGAATTGCCGCCGCAGTAATTTGAACGTCCAGGTCCTTCTGCTTTGCTGCCAGAGCTTCCTGCTGGGTCTTCGCATCAGCAATCTGTTTCTGACGTAATTTGTCTGCATTCTGAAGATCAGCGACACGCAGTTGCAGCTTAAAGTGCAAGCGGCTTTGTGCTGCGAATTTATTTTGGTGATCACGCAAAGCAACATCGGCCGCATTCATCGCGGCGACTGCCGCCGCGACATGCTTTTCGGCGTCCGCAACCTTTGCTTCCGCCAACGACGCCAATTCTGTCGCCCGTGCCTGCAGAGCCTGCAACGATTTGATCGACGCCGCCAATTCAGCACCCACGTCTTCAGTATTCAATCCCGCCGACGTTGCAGCAGCCTGCAAAACGGCCAGCGATTGTTCAAGGGACTTGATACTCGCGTTGACCTGGACCACTGCAGCCGACGCATTGTGTGAACGAGCTCTTTCGGGTTGGACCAGCGATTCCTGTTCCTTCACAACCTTGCGGGCAGCCGATGCAAACACTCGAGCAACATCCACATCTTTAGCAAGAGCGTCGTAAGCTGTTCTGGCTGCCGAAAGTTCTTCCGTCGCTTTGGGAAGAGATTCCTGGGCCGTCTTTAATGCAGCCGCCGCTTTGTTTTCAAATTGCCGCTGTTCAAAAAGCTGCGTCTGCAGAGACGCCAATTCTTTGGTCAAAGAAGCGTGCTGAGCTGTAGCGACATCAGCTTCGGTTTTCGCTGCCGCAGCGACCGCCAGCAACTGATCGACCTGCTGATGACGCTTTAGTTGCTCCGACAACGATGCCACCTGCAGTGACGTTTCTGATTCCAGAGTAATCGCTGCCTTCAGAACCGCGCTATCCGCGACTACGCGCTGCTGCGCATCCGTCAACTGCTTTTGCAGTTGCGTCTCACGCTTGATTGCGACGTCAACAGTTGCCTTCTTCAAAGCGATCTGCTTCCGGGCCTCCATTTGCTGTTTCACAACGGAGTCTAACTGCGACTGTAGAAAGTTGGTGTCAACATTCCCTGCGTCGTCACCGGACAGCCGAGGCGTTTCTGCTAAAACGATGAACGCTGCGATAACGAAACAGAAGATTTTGGAAACGGGCGAGGTCATGAGGAGGGTCTCTCAAGGAGGGTAGATGTTGCCGAAATGCAACATCCTGCCTAAACCTAACATTAGGATTCAGACCAAGACACGCCCTGTCAAGCTCTCCAGAAACGTTAGTGTAACACCAATCCATTTTGTAAAGGTCGGAATAATCGCCACAACCGTCAAATCCCAAAACACGGCGCATGCAGAAAGCCCGATACGATCGAGACCGAACCGGGCTTCGCAATATGTCCAAGATGGAAACCTAACGTCTTCGCTTATTTGCGATGGCGAATCTTGGCTCGCATACGACGCTTCTTGCGGCCAATCTTCCGACGTCCTTTACCTGTCCTCTTTGTTCCCATTCTGCTTACTACTCCAAGATCAAAACGTTCCGAAGTTATCTGTGAGTGTCAGGATAGCAAAGCACAGTGGATCCGGCAAATGCGGTTTCCACCAGTATCGAAACTATCCAATAATTCTCTGAACTCGGCCACTTCGAACACGAAGCGTGATTCCGATTGCCCCAAACATACCTGAATAATTGAATCAACGCCCTTCACCTCGGCGTTTTCCACGAATTTTCCCTTTGCTTTTCGGCTTCCCGCTATGCGAACTGGGGCTTTTATGCGGTGGTTTCCCAGAAGACTGCGTTTGGGGAGCCGACTGTGAGGGGCGTTTCGGGCGGCTTTCCGTAGTTCCTACAACCCTAAGGTCCAACTGCCGACGATCAACATCGACGTTTACGATCAGCACTTTGACGGGGTCTCCAAGCCTAAACTCGGCCTTCGAACGGTCTCCAACAAGGCTTCTGCTGGCCTGATTGAAAGTATAAAAATCATCCGTCAGCGAACTGATGTGTACCAGCCCTTCCGCCGGCACCTTGATTCCCTGACAAAACAGCCCAAAGCTTTCGACGCCCGTTATGAACGCATCCATCTCCTGACCAACTTTGTCTTCGAGATAGCGAAGCAGCTTGATTCGCTTCAACTCACGTTCTGCCTTCTCAGCCCGCCGCTCTGTGACCGAACAGCTTCTGCCAAGTTGAACAAGCTCCGTCATCCCGGACAGCTTTGGCTTTCGACCTGCCGCCAGTTCGCCAATGATTCGATGAATCGTCAGATCGGGATATCGCCTGATCGGACTCGTGAAGTGGCAATAATCTTCTTCGTTCAACGCGTAGTGCGAAGTGTCATCCGGAGCATATTCCGCCTGCTTCATTGTTCGCAGCAAAGCAAAATTGATGGCACGTTCTTCCGGCTTGCCGACAACACTGTTGATCAGTTTCTGAATGTCCTTTCGACTCTGAAACTTTTCCAGTTCATAACCCAGGCCACGACAAAAGTCCTGAAAGGCTTTTTGTCGCAGTTCGTCCGGAGTTCCGTGTGCTCGACGAAGAAACGGGATATCCCGGGCTGAAAGAATCTGAGCCACTGCGATGTTCGCCGCCAACATGAACTCTTCAATAATTTCGTGGCTTTGATCGTGGTGTCGTTCGTGAGCCCCTGTCACATGGCCATCGTCGTCGAAATCAATTTCGACTTCCGGAATCCCCATCTGCAAAGCGCCATTTTCAAAGCGATGGCGACGCAGCATTATGGATAATTCGTACATGCGATGCAGTAGCTGCACAACTTTGGCCGACACCTTACCTTCAACACTTTCGGGATGACTAACAATCGGCATCACCTGTTCGTAGGCGAATCGCTTCGACACCTTGATCACCGTGTTCGCAACTTCAGCGCCTTGAGGCCGTCCCTGGGCGTCGAATTCGATAAACACGCTTTTCGTATAACGAACCTGACCTTCCTGCAAACTCGCCAGACCATTGCTGATCACTTCCGGCAGCATGGGAATTACGTGTCGAGGCAGATACACGCTGGTGCCGCGTTCGATGGCCGAACGATCCAGTGCACCACCAGCAGGCACAAAATGCGCCACGTCAGCGATGTGCACGCCCAGTTGCCAATGACCACGCTTATCTTTTCGAAGCGAAATCGCATCGTCAAAGTCGCGAGCGGTTGCCGGGTCAATCGTGACAATGGTTTCTTTTGTCATGTCCAGACGATCACCGAAGTCGGTATCGTCGAAATGGTCTGCCTGCAGCCGCGCTTCTTCCAGCACGTCTTCACCGAAATCATCAGGCAGTCCCAGACTGTAAACCACGGTCTTCGTATCAACGCCTGGATCTCCTCGCTGACCCAGCACTTCGGTCAGGACAGCCTGACCAATTCGATCCGCTGACGGAAATCGAAGCATTTCAATGACAACCTTGTCGTCAGCCTTCGCTCCCTTTGCTCCGGGGTCGCCAACATGGATGTCGCCCTGAAAGGCCGTGCCATCAACGCGTACGAATCCCTGGCCGTTCGCTTCCAGATAGGTGCCAACAAACACATTGCTGGCTCGTTCAAGAACTTTTTCAACGCGGCCGCAACGCTGTCCATTGCTGCGTTCGCGATTACTAAGACGCACAAGAACTTCATCGCCCGTCTGGGCATCATGAAGATCACGGGACGATATGTAGACGTCCTGATTTTTCGCTCCGGCGGGAGAATCGTTCGGGATCACGAACCCTGCACCGCTGGTAATTTTTTTTACAGTTCCCGTGACAAATCCGGCTGCCGCCTTCAGTTGAAGACGGCCTTTTTTGCCTTCTCGAATTTTCCCGGCAGACACAAGTCCATCCAGTGTCTCGCGGAATCTCAGCATTCCCTTTTTGCCAATTTTCAGCTTCTTCGATAACGCACCGATATCGATTGGTCGATACGCGGGCTCCGAAAGACACTCAATGATTTGGTCTTCTAGTTGTTTCAATGTTTTTCCTGTGGGCGGCATGGCCGCCTTTCAATTTGAGCTAACGCTCTGTGTTTTTTTGGCCGGACGCCATGCATCATGAAGTATTGGTTTCCGGACAGTTTGTTTAAGTTAAGTTTCAGAACGACGAAGCGGCACGATTAAGTTTCTGACTTACCGTACCCTTTGAACAGTTTTCGTTCAATTCGCGGGCTGTACGGCGTCCAGGCCGCATCTTTGTTCATGTCGTCTTCGATCGCACGAGTAAACTCGTGCAACTTTGCATCAAGATTATCAATGTGGTGCAACACGATCGCTTCCGGTGTCATAGGTACTCGAGGACTTCCAAATTCCAGACTGCCATGGTGACTCAGAATCATGTGCTTTAAGCGCAGAACGTCTTCCTGATTAATTTCGGCGCCACCCATTTCGGCGCGAGCCATCAGAAGCTTCTCGTTCAGAATCTCGACAGCAATGTTCATGTGACCGAGCAGCTGACCTTCGTCGGTGTACGACAAAGTCGGATCCCACGCAAGTTCTCGCACCTTACCGAGGTCGTGCAGCAGCACTCCCAGCAACAGCAGGTCGCGATTTAGATTTGGATAATGCCCACAAAGTCGGTCCGCCACTTCGGCCATACTCACAATGTGTTCGATCAGCCCACCTTGATAAGCGTGATGAGCCTTCACTCCGGCCGGAGCGGCACACATATCGTCCACCAGTGCCTTATCAGACAGGAAGCACTCTGCCAAGGTTCGCAGTTTATCCGATTTAATTGAAAGTAGCAGTTCATGGAGTCGTTCCAGCAACGGACCAACATTGGCCTGAGGCTCAACCAGAAAGTCTTCCGCGTTGTAGGTGGACTCCGACGCAAGGTCGATATAGTTGACAATCATCTGCAGCCCTCCCTGATAAAGCTGCACCTTGCCTTTGATATGAACCATATCACCCACAGAAATGTGGTTAACACGGTCTTCCTGCACGTTCCACATCAAACCACTGATAATGCCCGTCTTGTCTCGAAGAGTCGCGAGCAAATAAAGGTCAGCATTGCGATTGGCGCGTAACTGCTTGTCGGCCAGAAGGTAAATTTCATTGACATTGGATCCGTCCGACAGTTCTTTGACAAACGTTCGAGGCATCATGGGCTTTCAGGATTTTGGAAACTGGTCTACCGAGAAGAGCGTGAAGGATGACGTTTGTCCGACACTCTGCCCACGTCGTGCCTATTCCGTGGATTTAAATTGAAGGGAGCGTGAATTCTAAACACCATCGGAAAGACCAACAACCAGTACGGCTTATCGGGCCTAAGCCGAGAATCTGCCTGAAAATTAATGAGCGACTGACTTTACCCTTGCTGCGGCCGATAAACACCCGCCGGAAGACTCCAATTATGCGAGATGGGCTATCAACATCGCCATTCACTCGCCTGAGTGTCAGTCACCCGACTCATTATCATCGTCAGACTTGCGGCGACGGCGGTTTCGAGTCGACTTGCGTTCAGCCGCCGTTGGACGCGGCTTTGCTTCACGCTTCAACAACTCCGGCTCGAGCCTGATGGCTGGTGGCGTTGGACTGACGTCCGTGTCTCGACTGATCGACGAACCTCTTTGCTGGCGTTGCCTGCGGTTTCGTCGACCTTTGCCTTCGGTTTCCTCATCCGCAGTCTCCAGTTCCGCCTGTGTCAGCGGTTCCGGTTCACGACCGTCAGGCAGAATTTCAAAGCCGATTAACCGCTCAATGCTACGAAGTTTTTCGCGTTCTTCATCGGTGCACAAAGATATTGCGATTCCGGCTGCACCTGCGCGCCCCGTTCGTCCAATGCGATGAATGTAACTTTCCGGATCAATTGGAAATTCGAAGTTGAATACGTGAGTCAACCCGTCGACGTCAATTCCGCGAGCGGCCAGGTCTGTGGCAACAAGTATTTGAACCTTGTTCTCACGGAATTCATTCAAAGCTTCCTGGCGAGCAGTTTGCGACTTGTTTCCGTGAATCGCGACAGCGTTGATTTCGTGTCGTTCCAGGTATTCGGCGACTGATGATGCTCCGCGTTTTGTCTTCACAAAGACAATAGCCTGTCCAACATCATCGGCTTTAATCAACTTCACCAGCAACGGCTTCTTTTGACCGTATTCCACAAAAATTACTCGTTGATCAATGGCCTCAACGCTGGCTTCTTCCGGAGTCACATCAATACTGAACGGATCGTAAAGCAGCTTATCCGACAGCCGGACAATCTTTGGCGGCATCGTTGCCGAAAAGAACATCGACTGCCGACTAAGCGGCAGCACCTTCATGATTTTCTTAAGATCAGGCAGGAACCCCATGTCCAGCATCCGGTCGGCTTCGTCCAGGACAAAAACCAGCAGACGGTTCAGATAAACGCAGTCCTGGCCAAGCAGGTCGAGCAGCCGGCCGGGTGTCGCAATCAGAACATGCACGCCTTCTTCAATTGCCGCGACCTGACTTTCCTGCCCGACGCCGCCGTAAACCACCGTGTGGCTGATATCGACATGGCGGCCGTACGTCGCAAAGCTGTCGCCGATTTGAAGTGCCAGCTCGCGAGTGGGCGACAAAACCAGAACCAATGGCCGCTGAGGCACAGCCTTTTGTTCCTGCCCGACCAGCAGATTCAGAATCGGCAGGCAGAATGCGGCCGTTTTTCCAGTCCCTGTCTGAGCGCAGCCTAAAATGTCCTGCCCGGCCAAGGCAGCCGGAATCGCCCGCTCCTGAATGGGAGTCGGAACAAGGTAACCTTCTTCTTCGATTGCTTTTTCAAGCGAAGGAAGAAGATTGAGTTCTTTAAAAGTGGTCAAGGAAAATCCTGCAGCTGAACTATGTTCAAAAAATTATTGACTCTGACTTCACTTCAGCAATGAATTGTGGCGGATTTTCGCGGATATCCGAACGCATGCTGCGACTTATCAATGTTTGCCGAACGAAGATAAATTTCATCAGCAATCTGGCGAAACGACGGGAATGCTAAGCGAAAACCGTAATTCGGACTGGCCACAATGGCTTTGACGAGGAAAAATAGAGGCAGGTAGATGTAAAACGTTACAAATTCCTACTCTAACAACAATCAAAGAATATCAGACTTCCAGGGAAACTATATGAGATCTTCAAACCCGGCTTTAACCAGCAGTGTTTTTCAGAACATTGACTCGTATGCCGATTCAACTCGGATGACCATTACGGGCACGGCCCTGAAAACGCTAATTGCGGTCATGCTGGCATTTATGACAGCCGGCTTCACGTTCATCAAGTTCGAGCAGGGCCAAAACGTTGTACCGTATCTCATCGGCGGCTTTATCGTGGGCCTGATTGCGGCCATCGCCACGATCTTTAAGCAGGAATGGGCTCCGATTACCACGCCCGTCTACGCTCTGGCTGAAGGATTTTTCCTGGGTGGCATTTCCGCCATGATTCAATCGCAATTCCCTCAGGTACCAATTGTGTTTCAAGCGTGCGGACTAACGATGGGCGTTCTGTTTATCATGCTGGTGCTGTACCAGACTGGCATCATCAAGGTTACCGCCAAGCTAAGAATGGGTATCGTTGCCTGCACAGGGGCGATTGCATTGCTGTATCTGGTTTCCTTCGTCCTCAGCCTTTTCGGCATGCCGATTGGCTTCATCCACAGCGCTGGCCCAATGGGTATTGCCTTCAGCGTATTCGTTGTTGGGCTGGCCGCCTTCAACCTGCTGCTGGACTTTGACTTGATCGACCGCATGGCAGCACATGGAGCTCCCAAATACATGGAATGGTACGGAGCGTTCGCACTGATGGTCACCCTGGTTTGGCTTTACATGGAACTTCTACGACTGCTTTCCAAGCTGAATCGCCGCGACTAAGCTGTCCCCAAAGCTGCTAATTCAAAACACGCAAAGGCTCTGTCGAATTACTTCCACAGAGTTTTTTCAATGCGCCGATTCAATATAGCAATCTCTCTTCGCTTCGCCACAGACGCTGGAGGCAGTCCTGAAATCGCAAATTCACAGGCACGCGGCGCGAACAAGCGATTGCAAAACTCACTCGCGAGTCGTGCTGGTATTGAGAAGTCCGCCGCAGCGGTTTTGGGACGCTTCTAAAAGAAACTAACGCTTTGCGGTTTTCAGCCTTACAACTTTTCGCCGAACACGCACGCCTTCGATGTGATCAAATGTCAGCAACAAAGCTCCCACAGCTGCGTACTCATCAAACAACGCAGCAATCACAGATTCTTCGCCAGGCCATGGAAATGCGTAGATCACATCAAAGTCGTTGGGCGCCATGCCAAGCTGCTGGTACGCGTCGTCGGTGGTACACGTCAACCAGACGTTGTCGCCCGAACAAAGTTGTTCAACAATAGGTTCGCCCCCGACCGGCACCATGCTGCCGGTTACAAAGTCAACGGGCAAATCGAAGTCTTCAGCAAGCATCCGGGAACCAGTCACCAGGCTGTCTTCGATTTCAATGCCGTAACATTCGAATTCCAGCAGCGCGGCCAACATCGCCACGACGCCGAACCCACTGCCCCATTCGCAGAACGTGCTGCCAGTGGCTAAATCGTTTTCCACCAATGCATCAAGAGCATGGAAGACTGGCTCGAAATCGCTGGGCACAAACCCACTGATACGAATCTTTCGCTCGGCAATGAAATCGCGAATCCGAATGTCCGCTTCCGCCAAAAATTCGGCGACATCGCGAGGAAGACGCCGCTCACGAATATTCAGCGGCACATCAATCAAGGGCATGTTGGGGTTCCGGAACGATCAGTTTCACCAGCGGCAACAGAATCATGTAGCTCCAAAACTGTCGGCGTGACAATGACCAACAGATCGGTGCTAATCCTAGCAAGTCCGGTACTGTTGAACATTCTGGACAGATACGGCACTCCCCGAATCCCGAATTTTGTCGACTGGACTTCAGCCTGTATCGGAAACCGCCAAATTGCCAGACTTTTCCCCGTCGGATCAAAGGCAGACAGCTGTATCTCGGTCGCTCTGACTTCCAGCACCTGAACCTGGTGATTCACCGGTCATGCCGACACAACTTCGAAATTTTTGACCTTTGAAACATTGATCAACATATCCAACCGGGCTCCATCTGACGGCGAGATGGCCGAAGCTCGATTCGTGTTCCGTCTTCCAGAATCCGAATTTCCGACTCGGGCGGACCACCGTTCGGCTTCAATCCTACGACAAATGGGCGTTAAACCGAATCCTTAATCTCCGCCGCCTGACCATCGAACAGCGTGACCCTGGGAGCAAACATCGTATTCGAAGCACGTCCTGCTGCACCAGATGCCGTCGCGATTCACTGGTGAGTGTCATCACAAAAACAGGCTGGCGTTTCGTCAGAACGCTGGTGGCTGAAACCAACTAAATTCCGTTATTTTGCTTAAATGCTTCGGGGTGCCAGACGAATCAAAGCATCCTGTTTCAATTTTCAAAACACGCCTGATGCCGCGCTGGTCAGACTCACTTCGATCAAAATCTGGGGCACGACGCGATCTGCCAGAGCATGCCCAAAGGCTGCGGCCCTGGAAGTAGCTCCGTCATTTTCCTGAGCATCATAGGATGTTGCGATCAAGGCGAACAAAAGGACAACAGAACGACTCGCAGGACGACTCCGTCCTCAAAATGCACGTTTCTAGACATTCCATGCTCCACCCGGGTAGCATAAGGAGTACACGGTTTTTCCAGAATAGCGTCTGCAGCGATCCGCCGTGATCACTCATTCACAGTCGCCAAATACGGAACCACTTCATGCGCACAGTCGTTTTACTAAGTCTGTCAGCGATCTTCGCCAACACGGGCTATGCCGCAAACTTTGAACAACACGTCGCTCCGATTTTGATCAAGCGTTGTCTGGAATGCCATAAGGGGAACACTCCGTCAGGAGGCCTTAGCCTCGAATCCGCCGCCGGGCTAAATAAGGGTGGCGAATCTGGTAATGCTTTTGTTTCCGGCAAACCGGCCGCCAGCTATTTGCTGCAGAGAATTCATGACAAAGAAATGCCTCCGCCCGTGAAGGGAGAGACGCAGAAACTTTCAGAAACCGAAACGCAAATTCTAAGCGACTGGATTCAATCCGGAGCACCATGGCCCAAAAACCGCACCCTGGATCTTTACGAAGTCACCACAGAAGTTCGCGGCGGCCGCGACTGGTGGGCTTTTCAACCGCTGAAACGCCCGACTGTTCCGGAAGTCGCGAATACTGCAGCGGTTGCTAATCCCATCGACGCGTTCATTGTTCACCAATTGGAACTCAAAAACTTTTCGCCAGCCCCTCTTGCAGACAGCAGAACAATCGTGCGGCGAATGTTCTTCGATGTGATAGGTTTGCCTCCAAACTTTGATCAACTAAACAACTGGAACGCCAACTTTGACGCAGACACGCTGGCGGATCATCTGTTGGCAAGTCCTCACTTTGGCGAACGCTGGGGACGACACTGGCTGGACCTGGTCCGGTATGCAGAAACGTCCGGATACGAACGCGATCAACCCAAGCCTTTCGCGTGGAAGTATCGCGACTGGGTCGTCAATGCGATCAACACAGATATGCCGTATGACCAGTTTATTCGCGAACAACTGGCCGGAGACGAGCTTCCCAATAAAACTCACCAATCACTGGTCGCCACCGGTTTCCTGCGTCTCGGGACATGGAATGACGAACCAAACGACGATGCGGATTATCAATACGATCGACTGGAAGACATGGTGCACACGTCGTCGTCCGCATTTCTCGGACTAACAGTCAAGTGTGCTCGCTGCCACGACCATAAGTTCGATCCGATTCCACAGGACGACTACTACAAGTTTGCATCGGCGTTCTGGCCGGGACCCATCGCAGCTCGAGATCGCGCGTTGTTGGGTGGCCCTTCAAAAGAAGAACTTGGCGACGAAGCAGTGCTGGGCTGGACGGACCTTTCCGCAGTTCCGTCGCCATTGCACGTTCTTAAAAATGGCGAACGAGATAAACCGCTGCATCCGGTAACACCAGGCACACTGACGTTTGCTGCGGCGATCACAACAACATTCGAACAGCCACTTGCCGACGCTCAGACAACCGGACGTCGTCGCCAACTGGCCAACTGGATCACCGAACAAAACAACCCGCTGACCGCTCGCGTTTTCGTTAACAGAATCTGGCAACATCACTTTGGTAATGGCCTGGTCCGTTCGCCCAACAACTTCGGATTCAAAGGAGAACTACCCACGCACCCGGAACTTCTGGATTGGCTGGCAGCCGAACTAATTTCTAGTGACTGGTCGCCAAAGCACATTCACAAACTCATCCTCATGTCCCGCACCTGGCAGCAATCGTCGCTGCATCCCAACGCGACCACATATGCAGAAACGGATTCGGCCAACACGTCATGGTGGCGAGCCAACCGACGACGCCTCGATGCAGAATCGCTGCGAGATGCTTTGCTGGTTGCTTCCGGCGAAATCAATCTGCGAATCGGCGGCGAAGGTTTCAAACCAACCATCAGCGCCGAAGCACTGGAAGGTTTTTCTCGAAAAGACGCGGTCTGGCAGGCCGCCTCTGCAGCAGAACAACATCGCCGCAGCCTGTACATCTTTGTCTCGCGCAGTCTGATGCCGCCAATCATGACAACTTTTGACCAGTGCGACACCACCCTGCCCTGCGGTCAGCGCGATGTCACCACTGTGCCGACTCAGGCGCTGGCAATGCTGAACAACGAGTTCGTTCATGCAAGAAGTGAAAGTCTGGCAACACGAATTAAAAAACTTCACACCCCAACAGATGAACAGATTACCGCTGTCTGGAAGTCAGTTCTTTCACGCCCGCCAACAGCCGCCGAACGCGATCTTGCGCTGCAGCATCTGAAATTTCAAAGCCAGAACTTCACCGCAAACGCAACGCTTTCAACACACCACGCCCTGACATCCCTGTGCCACGTGCTACTGAACTGCAACGAGTTTCTGTACATCGACTAGCAGCGGTCCCAAAACCGTTCCGGCGAACTTCTCAATACAAGCGCGAAACGCAAGCGAGTAAATCTGGCAATGGCTGGATTCACTTGCTCGCGCCGCGGGCTTGTAAATTTGCAATTTCAGGACCGCCTCTAGCAGAACGAAAACCTGTCGCACTGGATACTCCTCACCCAACAACGTTGGTTTTATTTGGTATACAATAATGAAAAATCCTTTCCCCTGTGGACAAACTCGACGCGAAGCCCTCTGGCAAATGGGAGCTGGCTTTGCGGGAACGGCGATGACCGGATTGCTGTCAAGCGATGGTTTTTTTTGCCAGCTTCACGGCGCCGAATCCGTGGGTGCCCCGGCTCCGCTGGCCCCCAAAGCCGCGCAGTTTCCGGGAAACGCCAAGGCCTGCATTTTCCTGATGATGAATGGAGCACCGAGTCAGGTTGATACATTCGACTTCAAACCAGAACTCATAAAGTACGCTGGCAAGCAGATGCCCGCCGACCGCAAGTTCATTAACTCAGGTGGTCGAAAAATGGGATACCTGACTCCCAACTGGCGACGCTTCCTGCCTGGCGGAGACAGCGGTCTGTTGGTTTCCGACTACTTCCCCAACGTCCGCAGGCATGCAGATAAACTGGCAATCATCAATTCGTGTCACACAGACAGCCATGCTCACGGTTCGGCATTGGTTGCGATGAACACCGGCAAGACATTCATCGGTCGCCCGTCACTGGGAAGCTGGTGTACGTATGGACTGGGAACGGAAAACCAGAGCCTGCCCGGCTACGTTGTGATGATGGATAAACGCGGCGGCCCAATTAGTGGTCAACCTAACTGGGGCAGCGGGTTCATGCCGTCGACGTTTTCAGGCACGTTGTTTCGCCCCACAGGAAATCCAATCCTGAATCTCAAAGGGCCCGCTCATATCACGAAAGATGTGCAGCGAGAACAACTTGACCTATTGGCGAAACTAAACCAGCAGCACCTTGACGAACGCCCCGACGGAGCCGAATTGGCGGCACGAATGAAGACCTACGAACTTGCGTATCGCATGCAGTCGCAGGCACCGGAAGCCGTGGATGTTTCCCGAGAAACGCAGGCAACGCTGGACATGTACGGTGTCGGCGCACAACCCACGGATGAATACGGACGCAATTGTTTGATTGCTCGGCGACTTGTCGAACGCGGCGTGCGATTTATCCAGCTGTATTCAGGCGGAGGACACCTGGAAGAAACCTGGGATGCTCATGAAAGCATCGAAAAGAACCACGGTCGTCATGCAGCCGAAGTCGACCAACCCATTGCCGCACTGCTATCGGATCTGGAAGAACGCGGACTGCTGGACGAAACGCTGGTTGTGTGGGGCGGCGAATTCGGACGCATGCCATTCAGCGAAGGCCAGAACGCTCCCGGCCGCAATCACAATCCGTATGGGTTCAGCATGTGGTTTGCCGGCGGCGGAGTCAAAGGTGGCATTCGCTACGGCGAAACCGACGAATTTGGTTTCGAAGCCGTCAGCAACAAAGTTCACCTGCACGACATTCACGCCACCATTCTGCACCTGATGGGACTCGATCACGAACTGCTCAGCTACTTCCATCAGGGCCGCGAAGAAACGCTTACGGACGTCGGCGGTCGAGTCGTCTCAGACATCATCGCCTGATGGCGAAAATCATCCGTGCTCACGAATCTCACGCTGCGACTTCGCACAGGACTTCAGCAATGAACCGGCATCCATTTCACACGTTTTTCATGATCCTGTTTTTCATACTGCCTCTAGCGGCAGTAACTCAGTCGGCCTCAGCGCAGGAATTCCGTCAGCCGGAAGCTGAGGCGTTCCCGCAGCTGTTTCAATGGACAGACACCTGCAACGTATACGTCCTTCGCGATGGCAACGCTGCACTGCTGATCAATCTGGGAGACGGAAGTGTGCTATCGAAACTTCCGGAGATTGGCGTTCAGCAGGTTGAACAGGTCGTCTTCACCGATCATCATCGTGAAAACTGTCAGGGCTTCGAGCAACTTGATCGCCGCGTCACAAAGATTGCTGTTCCCGCCGCAGAACAAGAACTGTTCGAAACCCCAACCGCGTTTCGCAAATGGGCCCCGACGCTTGGCGACAAATATTCGGTTTACGGTGCCAGCTATGTGCGTCCACCGCGCCTACCGATATCTATCGATCAGACGCTCGAAACCGGCACAGAATTCTCATGGCGCGAATACAAACTCCGCTGCCTGGCAACTCCGGGAAGCTCCCCAGGCGGCATGACGTACCTGCTGAGCAGCGCCGGCAGGACGCTGGCCTTTACCGGCGGCCTGATTCATGACGGTGCCAAAATGACGAACTGGTTCGACACCGAATGGGATTACGGCTTCGGCAAAGGCGTCGACACGCTCACCGAATCCGTTGCGATCGTACTGGAACAAACACCCGATATCCTGTTGCCGTCGCAGGGGCCGATCATCCATGATGCCGTCGACCAACTGCGGCAGTTTGGCCGTCGGCTGACAAAGTTTCGCGAACGCTATGTGAGAGGCTATCCGGTGTTCGACAAGACGGTATCGAAGCGTGATCCGATTTCGCAACCAACCAAAGTGCCGCTGCTGAATCAGGTGACTCCGCATCTGTACAAGCTGAACCACACAATGCAGGGACGCAATTTTTCGATCATCATCTCAGACAACGGCCACGGGCTTGTGCTGGACTGCGGTCTGTTTCCCGAACAGACGCTGGAAGAAATCGTCGTTGGAATGCGCGAACATCTGGGTCTGAAGCAGATTGACGCCGTCTGGATTTCACATATGCACGGCGACCACTTTCTGCTCGGCAAAGTGCTGAAGGAAAAGTACGGTGCTCAGGCATGGACGCTGGACCGCATCGTGGACCGTTGCGAACACCCGCGACGTTACGACTACGCCGCATTAATCAACACTTATGGCGATGGTTTCGACGGCATGAAGATTGACCGCCCGATCGAAGAAGGGGAAATCGTCGAATGGGAGGGCTATCAAATTCACGTCGACTGGATGCCCGGCCAAACGGAATTCGGCTGCTGCCTGTGGCTGGAACTGGACGGACAAAAGATCGCCTTCACCGGCGACAACCTGTTCGGCAGTCCTTCCGATGTGACTCAGGATGGTCACGAATGCGTTGTCGCCCGGAATAGCGGCATCTTTGAGGAAGGATATCTTTACGCCGGAAAGTACCTTCAAAAACTGCAGCCCGACCTGATCATGGGCGGCCATTCCTATGTGATGCCGCAACCGAAGGCGTTCATCGATCGCTACACAACGTGGGCTCAGGAAATCATCACCGTGTATCGCGACCTGTTGCCCGATCATGATTACGAATACGACTTCGATCCGTATTGGGTCTCCGCGTATCCCTACCGAGTCGACTTCACAGAATCGGCTCAGCAAATACTGCAGGTCACCGTCCGCAACTTCCGCAGCACAGCACAGACGCATCACATCAAGCTGATTCTTCCGCAAGGTGTGACAGCCAACCCAACCATACTGGATGGCAACGTACCGGCTGAATCTCGTCGCACGTTCTCCGTGCAGCTAACTGCGGACACCACTGTCCTGCCACCCGGCCTGCAGATTGCCCCGTTCGACATCACACTCGACGGCAAACCCAAAGGACAAATGTTCGACTTCGTGCTGAAAGGCGGCGAACAACCGTAAAGCAAACTATCGCCTGCCACTTCTCCGTTATCCAGCTATGTAGGGCACAGCTCCCACTTGCCTTCCTTAACGGGCCTGCAAACGCACCGCCAAGCCGGCTTCACGAAACTCACCGACGCCTTCGGCCTGCCACCATTGGAATGTAAACCAATCAAAACCAATTGCGCCTCCGCATGCGCCTACAACATTTATTGCACATCAGCCCCGGATCCACGAAATGTCAGCATGACGAAGGCAGCCGGGATGCCGTGCCCTACAGAAACGGTGGTCGTAATTTGTTGCATGCTTTAGCTACTGATCTTAACGTCGTCGACCCATGCAGATTTATTGACGGCCAGCCGAAGGCGACTTTTGGTGGGGTGCCCAATGCCTGCTGATTGGAATTCGCCGACCAGCTTGTCATCAATCGTCACGCTCATCACGTCACTTTTGATCTGAACCTCAAGCGTGTGCCATTCGTTGAGTGCCAAATTGACGCTAAACTTTTTCTGCTTGCCCTTGAGCAACGCTGTGAGCTCCGGCGAGACTTTCTTGTCCTGTCGGGCCTGACGGTGCTCAAGCTTCATATTGCCGGTTTTCAGGTCGGAGAGTTCAACGGTCTTCGGTTTGATCCGAACAACACAAATGTGCCCGGCGTGCACAGATTTTTCGTTCATGTCAGCGATGTTGATTCCCAGATCATCTCCAGCGCCCAGCTTGAAACGCATACGAATATTAGCATCTTTGAAGGCGACTTCGTGGTGGACAGAAACGCCGTGATCTGCCACTGCAGCCATTGTGATATGCATAGCACCGCCTACCAGATCAACCTGCTTTACACCTTTGGCTCGGCTTTTACTGTTGGTGCCCCAGCCATTACCAACTTCTTCTTTCGCAGGATCAGATTCCTCGCGGTCAAAGTCATCTTCCAGCAGAATTGTCGCGGCCGCACCGGCGACAGTTGCGTCCTGAGCTATACTGATAGCCGCCGCACCTGAAAGCAGATTCAACACAAGAAACAAATTCATACATTTCATGGAACGGTGATCCGAAAGTAGGTAGATAGAATGGATTGCAAAATCTTCATCACGCAGACCATTCGCCTGCGAACAGTCTGCTAACCGAACAGCTTATGCGATGCTGTATAGCCGATTCTTGGAGCACGAATTAGCCCGCCACTTAATGCTTCGCCGTTCGGATTTAGATAAACTCGCCCAGTCTGCAATTCAGATTGGGGGCGACAATCGTTTACGTGAATGTTAAAGATGTAGGCCACATCCGATTCCGCCTTGAACCAGTGAATATTGTCTTTGTAATCAGAGACAGTAGAATATTCTCCCAGTTTAAAACTGCGATCGATTGTCGGGCGAATAATGATGTGGTCCTTCTCGTCCTCTACACGATCATAGTGCCGACCACGCAGATCACCGTTCAAAATCAAAAATGCAGTCGCCATGTTGTTGTGCCCATGAGGAACAACGGAGCGGCCTTTTTTGAGTGCAAAAATCTGTTTCCCAAACACCAGCTGTTTCGGAATCCCGTCGACTTCCGGAAACCGAAAGCCAAGACTCTTCGATCCATGATCCGGAATTTTGATGTCCTTTGTCAGCTTGTCGAAGTCGACCAACTTCAGAAGTTCGTCAAGATCGACGGCAGCAAATAGTTCCTCGACTTTCTGCTGCCACAAAATCTGTGACACCTTCTGCCCTTTGACATCTCGCCCCAACTCATCCAGGTCAGCCACCCACTTGGTCACCAATGGTTTCACTTCATCACCGAACGCATCGTGCTGAAATAAAGATTCCAGCAACGAAAACGTGATGATCGAACCAAGTGCATTCCGACCTAGCGTTCTTCGAGAAACCTGTTCCATCGCCTACACTCCCGGTTAAAAAACGTCTGTCACAAATTCACCAAACGCAGCCGTTTGCCGAACGCTGCACCCATTGAATATAACAAGTTCGGCAGGCCGCCACACACTGCAGCTACAAATTCAGAGGTCGCAACAAAATCCACGATTTTGCAGGCTTACAGGTCAGCAGCCGTCGAATGTTTCGGAACAGGATTTCCGAAGCAAACACCACGCTTGCAATTCAAACGGCAGAATCACCCGAGACTACTGCTCACTTTAAGCCGACAATACCTTCAGTCGTCCCTGCCCAATAAAAGCGGCAATAACGGGTGTCTGAGATTGATCTTAGTTGCCGCATGGAACCGCCTACTATACGCTGAATGTAGTTTCGGCATGGTGATTGTGCTGTATTGTTCAGCACAATCAACGCATCGCTGTGCCCTCCCTTCCTGCCTAAACCTGCCGCTGTAGAAACACAACAAAGGTCGCCCTTGACCAGTCTTCACCACAATCAAACGCCATCCCTGCTGCGCGCCCTGGCAACTGCTTCGATGATCGTCATATCATGCCTGGTGGCACCAGTTCTGCATGCCGATGAGCGAGCGACCGCCAATGCTGATGAACGCTTTTTTCTGGATAACATCGAACCGCTGCTGAAGGCTCACTGTTTGGAATGTCATTCGCACGCGGCCGGACAACTGGAAGGCGGATTGACTCTGGATTCGCGCAGCGGCTGGGTCCAGGGAGGCGATCGCGGAACCACCATCCATCCCGGTAAGGCAGAAGAAAGTCTGCTTATCAAAGCAGTGCGTCGCACTGACCCGAAGTTGCAGATGCCGCCCGACCAAAAGTTAACGGACGCTCAAATCCAACTGTTCGCGGAATGGATTCAACGTGGGGCCGCTGATCCGCGAAAAACTGTACACGCACCAGATGACAATGGTGACCCGCTGGACTGGTGGTCTCTGCGGACCCTGCAACAACCACCCGTCCCTGAATTGGCCAACGCAACGGGCGGCAATCCCATCGACGCGTTCATCGGCCAACGTCTTGAAACGGCGGGCCTGCCTCCTGCGCCACAAGCTGACAGGCGAACGTTGATTCGACGATTGTATTTCGACCTGCACGGATTGCCGCCAACTCCGGCGGGCGTTGCGGCATTCGAAGCTGACCCCGATCCTCAGGCTTATGAAAAGTTGGTCGATCAATTGCTGGCCTCAGAACGTTACGGAGAACGTTGGGCGCGGCACTGGCTGGACACCGTGCACTTCGCCGATTCGCACGGCTGCGAACACGACGTCTTCCGCCCGAATGCGTGGCGCTATCGAGACTACGTGATCGACAGTTTCAATCGGGACACGGCGTGGCCACGGTTCATTCGCGAACAACTGGCGGCCGACCGCCTGTTTCCTGAGGACACTCAACTGACAGCCGCGCTGGGATTCATTTCGGCCGGACCTCTCGAACTTAGCCGAGCCGGCACGGCGCCGATTACGTTCGATTATCTCGATCGCGACGACATGGTAGCACAAACAATGGCGGCCTTCGCCAGCGCCACGGCCAACTGCGCTCGCTGCCACAATCACAAGTTCGATCCGATTACTCAGGAAGATTATTACTCACTGCAGGCCGTGTTCGCCGGCGTCGGCAAAGGCGATATCGAATTCGATGCAGACCCACAAGTCGCCAGCAAACGTCAACACTGGAACGAACTGCTGCTGGCCACGACCAACAATGATCGTTTGAAACTGCTCGCCCCCGAGTATGCCGATATCGTTGCAAAGTGGGAACAGCAGACTGGAGACCATCCGGCTGTCTGGGAACCACTTTCGCCAGCGACTTTTCATTCCTCAGGCGGTGCGACACTGAAACGACTGGACGACCATTCCATTCTAGCCTCGGATGTTCGTCCTGATCTGGACACGTACACCATCACCGCGCCAACGTCACTCACAAGACTCACAGCCTTGCGACTGGATGTCCTGGCCGATGAAAGTCTACCAATGCATGGCCCCGGTCGACAGGATAATGGCAATCTTCACCTAACGGAATTCGAAGCCGTCGTTTTCGATCCGAACGCTCCTCAACCCACCCGGCTGAAGATCCACAGGGCGACAGCAGACTTTGACCAGCCTGACTGGACAATTGCCCATGCTCTCGACGGCGACCTGAAAACGGCCTGGGGAATCCACCCAAAGGTTGGAGTCTCGCACCATGCCGTGTTTGAATTGGAAGCAGCTCTGATTCTGCAACCTAACAGCCAGGTTCTGATCACTTTGAAACAATTACACGGAGCTGGTCACTTAATCGGGCGACTAAGGCTATCTGCAACCGATGCAGAAAACGCATCGGCTGATATATTACCAGAAGCTGTGCGATCGGCCATAAAAGTTTCCTCCGATGTACGATCAGAAGAACAGCGAACAGCCATCGCGGCGCACGTTCTGAAGCAACATGCCGAACAACAACTGGCCGCCCTGCCTGCAAAAGCAACCGTCTATGCCGTATCGAGTAGCTATTCACGCGCCAGTAAACTGCCTGAGCCCATAGCTCCAAAAATCGTCAATGTACTGCGGCGAGGTGACATTCATAAACCCGGAAACGTCGCCCTGTCGGGAGCATTATCGGCGATCGCGACTTTGCCCGGGCGATTCGAACTATTGGATGCCGGTGACGAAGCGACTCGCCGAGTTGCCCTGGCAGAATGGCTGGCCGCGACTGAGAACCCGCTGACCTGGCGCAGTGTTGTCAATCGAATCTGGTCGCATCATTTCGGAAATGGGTTGTGCGACACGCCGAACGACTTTGGCCGCATGGGCGGCATCCCTTCGCATCCGGAACTGCTGGATTGGCTAGCCGTATGGTTTCGAGACGATGCAAACGGATCACTGAAAATCCTGCACCGCCTTATTTTGCTGTCGTCCACTTATCAGCAGGCGTCTCGCATTCCGGAACTCATCGATTCTGTCAATCCGGAATCCTTAGACGGCGGAAACCGACTTCTGTGGCGAATGAACCGTTCGCGACTCGACGCCGAATCGTTTCGTGATGCGGTGCTGCAGATTTCAGGACGTATCAACTTCACAATGGGTGGCCCCGGAATACAACAGTTCACTCAGTCTAAAGGTGCTCAGGCAACACCCAAACTGGATTACGACGCCTTCGACTGGGGCGATCCATCTGCGGCACGGCGCAGCATTTATCGAGTGGTCTGGCGAGGTATCGCGGATCCGTTTATGGAGTCACTGGATTTCCCGGACCTTGGCCTGCTGGCTCCCAAACGCGGAGTATCCGTATCTGCGCTGCAGGCGTTGACAGTGTTCAATAACGACTTCGTACTGCATCACAGTCAGGTATTGGCCGATCAACTGACAACCCAACATCCTGAACTTCAGCACCAGGTGGCGGAAGCCTGCCGTCTGATTTTTCTGCGTGAACCTCGACAGGAAGAAACGGCTCTGCTGGCACAATACGCCAGCCAACACGGGTTGGCGGCCATGTGTCGAGTACTTTTGAACAGCAACGAATTTATCTTTGTGGACTGAATAATGTTTAACTCACGCAGAGAATTTCTGTGGAACATTGGTGGCGGCCTTGGCGGGCTGGCTGTTTCTCAGATGCTGGCGCAAGCCGCACTGTCGGTCGACAATGACCGCCCCAACCCGGAATTCAACGGAGGCCTGCATCATCCCGCCAAAGTCCGACGCGTGATCCAGCTGTTCATGACGGGCGGCGCCAGCCCGATGGATACATTCGACTATAAGCCCGAACTGGAACGACTTCACGGGCAAAAACTTGGGCCAACAGAAAAACCAGAAGGCTTCACCGCACCAGCGGGCGCCATTCTGAAGAGTCCCTTCGAATTCAAACAACACGGAGAAAGCGGTCGCTGGGTCAGCAGCGTGTTTCCTCATCAGGCCGAAGTTGTGGACGACATGGCTTTTCTGATGGCAATGGCGTCTAAGACAAACGTACACGGGCCAGCCACATACATGATGAATTCGGGCTTTCTGCTGCCCGGTTTCCCTTCGATGGGAGCATGGATTTCTTACGGTCTCGGCCACCTTACAGAAGAACTTCCCACATTTGTCGTACTGCCGGATGCCAAAGGCCTTCCGTATAATCAGAAAGGGCCGTTCTCCGCCGGCTTCCTGCCCGCCGTGCATCAGGGGACAATGATTAACGCGTCCGGAAAAAATCCGGTTCCCGACCTGTTTGCGAAGCAAAAGTTTCCGTTTGCCACGGCAGCCGCAGACAAAGACGGCTTTGCATTGTTGCAGAAACTCAATGCGGATCACGCTGTAGAAAACCCTAACGACTCGCGACTTGATGCACGCATTCAGTCTTACGAACTAGCCGCTCGCATGCAGCTGTCAGCTCCGGAAGCATTCGATCTGACCAAAGAAAGCGAAACGACGCACGCGTCTTATGGTTTAAATAGTCCGGTCACAGAAGACTTCGGCCGCCGCTGCCTACTGGCTCGCCGACTTGCAGAACGCGGCACTCGATTTGTGCAGGTGTGGAGCGGGCCTCAGGGAGCCACCGGCAACTGGGACAATCACGGCAGCATCTCGGGCGAATTGCCACCGATCGCCGCGTCTGTTGATCAACCGATCGCCGCGCTGCTTCGAGACCTCAAGTTACGCGGACTATTCGAAGACACGCTTCTGATCTGGACAACCGAATTTGGTCGCACACCGTTTGCTCAGGGTGGCGATGGCCGAGATCACAATGGTGGATCATTTGTCACATGGCTGGCCGGAGCCGGCATCAAAGCCGGAACCAGCTATGGCCAAAGCGATGACTGGGGTTATCAGGCCGCCGAAGGAAAAACGTATTGCTACGATTTCCATGCAACCGTGCTGCACCTGCTGGGCATCGATCACAAGCGGCTGATCTATCGCCAAAACGGAATCGATCGACGCCTCACAGATGTCCACGGACACGTTGTTAACGAAATTCTGACGTAGAAGACCGGCTCTGAAAATTCGCAAGATAGTGCCGGGAAACGCCCAGACTGAAAGTCTTTGCAAACGACTGCCGTCAAACAACAGTCGTCAAACAGCAGTCGTCAAACAGCAATCGTTCTTCTGTAACCGACAACGGTACGTTTCCGTAGGCAGCCTGAACAAGTTGTGGCTCAACCCCGATCAGACAACATCAACGGTGATCTTTTCGAAACCGTTCCATTCGTAGCCGCGAGGATTCCACGTGATGCTACCATCTGACGGCTGAGTCCGGCCGAACGAATCGACAGCGCGGCACCAGATTTCATGGCGGCCCACGGACAGATTTTTCCGCAGCTGAAACTGAGTCCAGCCGTAGAGGCTGTCGGATGGTTTCAGCTCAGCCGATTGCCACGTCTGACCTTTATCGATGGAAACGAAAACCGAACTGATCTTCGTCAGGCCATCGTTGAACGCAACGCCCTTGATTGTCGTCGTCCCGGATGGCAGTGGATCGCCATCGTTCGGAGACAACAGCACGCTCTTGATTTTCATATTCCAGTTGTAGGTGCTGTTCTTCAGAGTAAATTCGTACTCAGCACCGGGCTTGATGTTCGTCCGAGGCACCCGATAGCGTGGAATGTGATTCTCGTTAGTGGATTCTTCTGCAACAAAGTTTAACTGATCCAGCCACTTCATATGCATCGTTCCATACACGCCCGGAGTGACCAGTCGCACCGGACCGCCGTGAATGGCGGCAAGTGGTTCGCCGTTAAGATCCACAGCAATGATACTGCGATTCAGGACGTGATCGATGGGCAGGCTGTGAAGAAAATCTTCTTTACCCGGTTCTGGTTTGTCAGCGCCGGATGCGTTCACATAACGCACAGACTTATCAATTTCAATTCCTTTCGCTTCCAGTACCTTGCTGAGTCGCACGCCGGCAAACCGAACGTTGCCCACCCCGCCACGACCCCACTGTGTGCCGCTGGTTTCAGCCGTTTTGGAAAACAAAGAACGATGGTTGCCACTGCACTGCAACACCATTTCGTATTCGGTCATTTCCATTTCACACAGCTGAAAAAGTGAAATCGACAGTTCGCGGGTCACGCCGCCGGTCAGCTTCACCGTCCAGTTGGCGTGTGACGATGGAGCACACGTAGCGGAATCTGTCGGCTGCTGATTGTTGCGAACGAACAGCAGACTCTTCGGAGTTATCGCTGAATCTGCCAAAAGTTTCAGCGGTGTTTCAAACACGGCTGGATACTTTTTCAGCACCAGCAGTCGCTTGTCTTTACCCTGAATCAAAGTCGAAGCATCTTCCTGCTGAAAAGCAGAAAACGCCCTATTGCGGGAAGTGGCGGCGACAAAGACACCTGCCGTCGCAAGAAACTTTCGACGAGAATGTTTCGGGAATGTCACGGCAGGAATCCTCACGACAAGATTTCAATGCAAGCTGGCTGTGCCATTCGTCTCAGCCAAACAATCTACAATTTCAAAGTTACAATGTTATAGCCAAACACCAAAGATAATGCACGACCTTCCCCCAAAGTTACAGCACCAGAGGAACCCACAGACGCCAAACCCATCGTTCGTAATTCGACACGCAATAACAGACAACCACGAAAGACGCGAAATGAAGCCCTGCTCAGGCACGCCAAGAGATCCTGCCTTGACGGTTTTATGGCTTTTCAGGTGCATCTCCCGCACCTGAAAGAACGCTGATCTTCAGCATCTTCAGCACAATTTGAACGCGTCCAATTCGCGATGCGATTGGTTAATACCTCGGCAGTGAAGTGTCGATGTCCTGCGCCCAGACGTCGATACCACCGGCCATGCTGAGTGGATTTGTGAAGCCCTGCCCCTTCAGCCACATGGCGACGTTCATGCTGCGACCGCCGTGGTGACAGTGAATGATAATTTCGCTGTTTTTGTGCTGTTCCAGTTCGCCGACACGATTGGGTATCTGGCTCATAGGAATTAGCGTGGCCCCTGCAATCTTCACAAGATCGTATTCATTCTGTTCTCGACAGTCGATGAATACAAAGTCGTCGCCAGCATCCAGCTTCGCTTTGACAGTAATACAATCAACTTCCATAATCGCTATCCTCTTGTGTTTACAGCACAAGCCATTCGCTTGTGATTTGTGATAAAGACAATTCAAACTGAACTTAGAGCCTACGTCGCCGAAACACGATTTCGTCGCTCTAAAAACTGTTCAAAACAACTAGTCTAACATTGTGAATCGCGCGACACGCTGATTCCACGGAGATCAACATGAAGGTTGCCATTACCGGTGCAACTGGGTTCCTTGGGCGATACATGGTGAGAAAGATGCACGCTGTTGGCAACTCGTGCCGCTGCTGGTTTCGCTCAGAATCCAATTGTTATATTCCGGAATCGTCCGCATCCATTCTTGAATGGACGCCGGGAGAACTCGGCAATATCGAAGCCTGCGAAGATCTGCTGAAAGGCTGTGACGCCGTTGTCCATTCCGGCCTGCATCGAAACGGCGAATCGTTTCGAGGAACAGAAGGCGACATAACCGAATTCGTTCAAAAAAACATTGTCGGTACCATTCAACTTATTGAAGCCGCTCGAAAAGCGGGCGTGAAGAAATTCGTGTTTATTTCAACCTGCGCGGTGCATGAAAAAATTCTCGACAATCGGCCGCTAGATGAAACACATCCCCTGTGGATGACAACTCACTACGGAGCCTACAAAGCCGCTATCGAACAGTTTGTCCACAGCTATGGGTTCGGAATTGGATTCCCGATTGTTGCGTTGCGTCCGACTGGAATCTACGGGTTGCACCATCAGCCAGAACGCAGCAAATGGTTTGACCTGGTGCAGCGTGTTGCAAACGGCGAAACAGTAGAATGTCAGGGCGGCGGTAAAGAAGTTCATGCCGCCGACGTAGCCGAAGCGACCGACATCCTGCTGCATTCACAAGACAACGCGGGAGAAGTTTACAGTTGCTACGACCGCTACATCTCGCAGTTTGACGTCGCCACGATTGCCAAAGAACTCAGCGGATCAAACGCACAGATCAAGGGCACTCAAACTGCGCCAAAAAATGAAATCATCAGCGATAAAATCAAGGGGCTGGGCATGCAGTTCGGTGGCGAAGAACTGTTGAGAGCAACAATCCGCCAACTGATTGACGCCAGCACGCAATAAATAATTCGCCCCGACCTCGATCGCCCTACGGCAAAACATTAGTCATCAAACGGTGACGAATCTTCTGTTGAAGTTGACGTAACTTTGCCCGTGCCTTTTTCCAAATCATCTTTGAACCGATTCGCCAGCGTGAAGCCGAGTTTACCTTTGGTCAAAAACACCACGCCGTCCAACAAAGAAACCTGACGGATCGTGCGAGGCAAATCGGTGGCGGGGCGTTTCTTGGCGATCTCAGTCACGTCAACTCGTTCTGCTTTCTTCAAAGCGTAGCGAAGCATGGCGCCGCATTCTTTAACGTCGATATCTTTGACTTCTTTGGTTCGGGCAAAGACGTACAACGCGGTCCAGAACATTCGTGGAACCAGCATCATCATTCCGAAGATACGTTCAAGAATCGATTGATCTGATTCCAGGCTGCCCATGGCAAACGTCCATGCCGTTGACATTGTGGGCGCTATCGGAACGACGATCGATTTATCTGTCAGCTCAACTTCATGCTGTTCGTCACAAAGAGCCTTCGGAGCAGTCGTCCATGTATAAAAAACCATCCCGCCGAATATCCCGAGCACAGCAATTACCGCAGGAAACAGTCCATAGCCCCAATTCAGAAAGACAAACAGCAGGCCGCCCTGAAACAACAAGGCCGCCGTACCAATCGCGACCATGCCCAGCATCGCGCTGATCGTAAGTCTGTATTGGAATTCGACTTTTTCGCCGAGCCACGTGTTGAATTGATCTTTATTCATGGGGCTATGCTACTGAAAATTCGCCCGGCATCAATCAACGCAACAACACCGTTTGCGGTTTGCTGATTGCGGCAATTCACTCGCTGAATGCTGCTGCGCCGAGCGAGTTAAATCAGCAAGTCCCACCTGACTAAGTTACTACAAATTTGTGCTTTTGCAACATTGCCTGCTAACCAATAATTTCACGGCGTTGGTTAACGTAGTCCCAGACCACATAGCGATCGAGGTCTTTTCCGGCAGTAAAAAATACGCGGCCGCCTGTGCTTTCGGCTAGGCGATGAGCAAACTGGATGTCTTCCGAAGTCTGTGACCAACTAGGCAGCAGAAAGATGTTAATTGTGATGTTCTCGCGGTGACACAACATGCCTTCTCGCATTGTGGCCGCTTCCGTTTGGGGATCCGGAGGATACAGCATGTACAGATTGCTGCCTTCGAAGTGAGCAGTGGGCAGTCCGTCCGTTATCAAAATCACCTGACGATTCGGTGTATCCTGTAACGACAGAAACTGCCGAGCCATCTGCATGCCGTGCTGGATGTTTGTGAAGTGAGGCGGCACTTGCGATTCGCTGATATCATCGCGACTCATGTCGGCCCGCAATCGCACCACTGGATTTGTAACTGTCGGAATCTTTGGCATCAGTGAAATCAGGTCGCCAGGAGGAACGACTTTTGCAAACGTGGCAACTTCAATAAATCTCAGGAAGTCTCCCGGGTATTCGCTGCTGATGAGTCCGTTTAGCGCTAAAGCCATTTTCTTCACGTTTACATACTGGCCGTCGTATCGCATGGATCCGCTCATATCCATCAACACAACGGTGCCACACTTCGGGTTGTTCCGAGTCTTGTGGATCTCGATGTCGTCCTGCCGCAAACGAAGCGGCCGCTCGCTGCCCTGCCGCAGCATGGCGTTGATCATGGTTTGAGGAATATCCATCTGAGCGACAGAGTCGCCGAATTCATACGGCTTGGTCCGCTGAGTCTCCACGGCTCCTTCGCCGACAACAGAATTTTGATGCCGGCCCGACTTCGAAGCTTCCAGATTACTGAAGATTCGCTCCAGAAGTTTACCCTGAAACAACCGGTAGGCTTTTGGTGACAGATGCACTTTACCGTCTTTACCTGTGACCCCCTGACTTTCCATCAACTGCTTCAGATATTCCTGCACCTGCTGCTGAAAGTTTGCCAGATTTTCGATCGCGTCGGGATCCGCAAACTGTGAAAGTTCTTCCAGATCGATGATCGCCAGTTGAGCGTTCTCTTTGGCGTCTTCCAGCTGCTTCAACAGCTCGTCGATCTTTTGCAACTCTTCCAGAATTTCAATCGCTTCCGGAATCGTCATCGACTCGCGACCAGTGAAGGCATATTCGGCTGCCAGATGGTCAATCTGGTACTTCTCGCCAAGCGTATCCATCAGATGTAACACCTGCGACGCAAACCGAGGATCGGCACGTTCGGCCTGGTACCAAATATTTTCCAATTGGTAAATCTGTTCGTCACGAACAGCTCGATTAAAGGCCTTGTCCTGCTTGCCTGGCGGGCGAGCTCCCTGAGCCGCCTGTGAATATTTCTTCGCTACCTTTTTCTGAACGGAGTCCGTTTCGTACTTCGCCAGAACACGTTCTTTGCGTTCTTCCAGAATCTTAATCATCTGGTCCAGCGATGGCCCGAGTCCTGCAAACTGTCCCGGATCCAGCTTGATGGCGTTCGCAATTTCTTCTTCCGAAAACTCACGCATCGAACCGAACTGCAACATGTGCTCAAACACCGGCGACACCAAATCCGGCGGTGCCACACTGGGCGAAGGAAACTTGCCGGGATCGTACTTTTGATACGTATGAATGATGCCGCCACGATGAGGATTGTTCGATGGAGCGGACATGCGGCTTACCTGTGTAACATTTATGGAAGTTGGGCTAGTGTATTGTACGCGAAACTCGGGTTTCGTCCGCTCCGTTCTGAAGATTCTGTTTGCCACTGGCTTCGTGACTGACGAATAGGTCATAGTCAGCAGGCAGGTTTTCCGTAGAATCTGGAAATTGTCGCCCAACACCTCCTTCAATCAGGCATTCGTTTTCGACGACTCAGAGCAGCAGATTTTTAACAGGTACCGTTGATACTCAACCAACATGACTTCTTCCGCCGATGTTTCCCGAAAACGGCACCGCACAGGATGTGGCCCGTACTTCTTGTGGGACGCTGCTGTAAACCCAAATCACGCAAACTTTTTGAAGCCCCGGCGGTCGGGACGGCTAGATTTTCCGGTCAGAATCATGTGCTTCGCGATAGCGAGGTTGTTGAGCTACACTAAGCAGCACGCGGCCCGGCAGCCGCACGTTTTGTTTTGTACTGAAGGCAGTTTGATGCGGGAACTTAGCACTTTTTCCACCGAGAACGACGCTCGACGCTTGATGGCCTTTCTGGCGGTCCAGGCGATCGAATGCTCGGTCGACAACGATGGAGAAGAGTGGGTGGTCTGGATTCACAACGATGATGACCGAGACAAAGCCACTGAATACCTAAACGACTACCGCACAAATCCGGCCGATTCCAAATTTGAAAACGCCGAGCGAAAAGTACGTTCCGTCCTGCGAGAAGCAGACCGGATGCACCAGGAAGCTCAGAAAAAACAAATCAAGCTGCAAAAGCGATTTAGCGGTTCCTGGTGGTACTGCCATCCAGCCACTTACATCATGATCGGAATCTGTGTTGTTGTGGCCGCAATTTGCTCAGACTGGAAAAACATCAGGATTTCAGGCTTTGGCGTGCCACGACTTTGCAACAAAGCGGATTCCTATCTATTGCCAAAGCTTTACATTTTTGACGACGCAGCCGTGCAGGCATCCTTCAAAGAACAACTAAACATTCTGCAGTTGAAGGTGACTCGCATTGAAAACGATCCTGCAACAAACCGCGTCAGACTGCACATGCAAAAACCACCCGAACTGTCTCCGATGGAAGAACATCAGCTGAGAGCACAATGCGGTATCGTTGGATCAAAATCGGTTGTCCAAAGCGGACAGCTGTGGAGATTTGTCACACCTATCTTCATTCATATGGATTGCCTGCACATTCTTTTCAACATGATGTGGTTGCGAGCCATGGGCTGTGCGATCGAGTACGTCCGAGGAACCGGGAAGTTTGTCCTGCTATGCCTGATCATCGCAGTGGTCTCAAATCTTGCTCAGGTGCTGTGGTCGGGGCCCAGTTTTGGAGGGATGTCCGGAGTCGTGTTCGGGCTGATCGGTTACGTCTGGATGAAGGGAAAGACTCAGCCTGAAATTGGAATCGGCCTGCAACATCAGACTGTCGTTTATTCAATTGCCTGGCTTCTACTTTGTATGACCGGTTCTCTCGGACCGATCGCCAATGCTGCACATCTTGGCGGATTCATTCTGGGAATTCTGATTGGCGCTCGACAGGCCATCTGGAAGAAAATTCCTTTCACCCAATAACGCCCGTCGAGCGTAAGCCGTGTATGACTGCAATTCTTGGCATTTCCGCGTTCTACCACGATTCTGCCGCTGCTCTGGTGATTGATGGCGAAATCGTCGCGGCTGCGCAGGAAGAACGGTTTACTCGTAAGAAACACGACGAAGGATTTCCGCAGCACGCTGTCGATTTCTGTCTTGCGGCAGCAGGGCTAAAGCCGAATCAACTGGACTATGTCGGATTCTACGACAAGCCGCTGCGTAAGTTCGAACGCCTGCTGGAAACGTATCTTTCGTATGCGCCAGCCGGTTATCGTTCGTTCCGGAAAGCCATGCCGTTGTGGCTGAAACAAAAGCTGCACATGCCTCGCGAACTCCGCAAGGGACTAGGCGGTCAATACAAAGGACGATTCGTCTTTACGGAACATCACGAATCACACGCCGCCAGCGCATTCTTTCCGTCCCCGTTTGAAAAAGCCGCCATCCTGACCCTGGATGGAGTTGGTGAATGGTCGACAACCGCGATGGGTGTCGGGCGTGGAAACAAAATCGAACTAACGCACGAAATTCGCTTTCCACATTCTTTGGGTCTGCTCTATTCCGCTTTCACATATTACACCGGCTTCAAGGTCAACAGCGGCGAATACAAGCTAATGGGGCTGGCCCCCTATGGTGAACCACAATTTCGCGACTTGATGCTGGATCACCTGCTGCAATTGAAAGACGACGGCTCGTTCCACATGGACATGAGCTACTTCAATTACTGCCAGGGACTTACGATGACGTCAGCAAAACTGCATTCCTTGTTCGGCAGCCCGCCTCGCCGAGCGGAATCAGAAATCACTCAGCGAGAAATGGACATCGCCGCATCCATTCAGGCGGTCACTGAAGAAGTGATGCTGCGAATGGCGAATCATGTTCATCAAACAACGGGTCTCAGAAATCTAGTACTCGCTGGCGGTGTCGCTTTGAACTGCGTTGGCAACGGCAAAATTCTTCGCAATGGTCCGTTTGATAATGTGTGGATTCAACCCGCGTCCGGTGATGCAGGTGGAGCACTGGGCACCGCCCTGTTTATCTGGCACCAGCTTCTGGAAAAACCACGAATTCCGGAAACACCAGACAGCCAAAAAGGTTCGTTTCTGGGACCGTCGTTTGCCGACGACGAAATCGCAGATTTCCTGAATTCGAATCAAGCCACTTATCAAACAACCGCTTCAGATGATGAACTCTGCGATCAGGTGGCTGATCTAATTGCGAGCGAAAAAGTAATCGGCTGGTTCCAGGGACGCATGGAATTCGGACCGCGAGCGCTTGGAGGTCGCAGTATTCTGGGTGATGCTCGCAGCGAAAAAATGCAGTCGCTGATGAACCTGAAGATAAAGTTTCGTGAATCCTTCCGACCGTTTGCTCCAATTATCCTGAAAGAACACGTCCACGAATACTTTAACATGGCCCCCGATACAGACAGTCCCTACATGCTGTTGGTGGCCCCTGTTCATGAACGTCTTCGCACGCCAGCCAGCACTGAACAAAAATCTGCTTTCGGCATCGAAAAACTAAAGCACCAGCGATCCGAAATACCAGCGGTGACTCATGTCGACTATTCCGCTCGCGTTCAAACGATCGACAAACAGCGAAACCCACTGACTCATAACCTGCTGACGCACTTTCACAAGCGCACAGGCTGCCCGGTAATGATTAATACCAGCTTCAACGTCCGCAGCGAACCCATCGTCTGCACGCCGGAAGACGCCTATCGCTGTTTCATGATGACAGACATGGACGTGCTGGTGCTGGGCCATCACATTCTGAAGAAAACTGATCAGCCAAATCAGCTTTCGGAAGAAGAACGCCAACAGTATCTTGAGCAGTTTGAACTGGACTAAGGCTTAGCCCTTTAACTTCGGCCGACTTGATTCTATCGCTGCCAGATTTGCTAACGGCATACGCAACAACCAACGCTCTCCAAATACAGCCCCGCCAGGACAACCTGAAGACATGGCTCTGATTGACTTCAACGCACAACCAACGGATCGCCAGTTACGCCAATTTGGCGTGATCTGTGTGTCCGCTTTACCAACAATCACCTGGCTATGGACTCAAAATGCGGTGGCCACAGGCTGGGCTGGCGGAATCGGAGTGCTGCTGTGTGGCCTTGGCCTGCTGCTTCCGCAATTGCTCAAACCCGTGTTTGTGGGCCTGATGATTATCACCATGCCAATCGGTATGGTAGTAGGAGAACTGGCGATGCTGCTCATCTATTTTGGACTGTTCCTACCGATGGCAATTGTGTTTAGAATGATTGGCCGAGATTCGCTACAACGACGATCCGGTCACAACGAAAAGACGTTTTGGCAGAAACGAAATCCGGTCAGCAGCATCCGGAAGTATTATCAGCAGTCGTAAACACGCCCTTCACGAGAACAGCCCGATGTCCGATGAAACACCACGCGAAGCTCAAAGCGAATTTGAGCAACTTAAAAACGAACAGCAACTTGGCCTGATCGCTGAATTCTGGCTATTCATCAAAGAAGAAAAGAAGTGGTGGCTGACACCGATCGTCGTGGTGCTGCTGGCTGTCGGCGTACTGGTGATGCTGACATCTACAGGCGCGGCGCCATTCATTTACACGCTGTTTTAGTCAGCGCTGGCGCAGAAACATCGTAACGTCGGGCCAGTGGAATCGGCGGTGAAGCCAAACGAAAAAGCCCCGAACGAGCTGTACTCGATCGGGGCTTCATGTTTTCTTAAATCTGTACAGAGCCCGACGCGACAACTGTCTACTGAAGTCCCGCAGTGGGCGACAGTAATTCCAATTCGTCCAGACCGCCGCCTTCTTCGTATGGCCGGACATTACGATACCAGTCTCCCCAGACTTTGTAAGTTTTTGATCGCCAATTGTTGGCCCGGAGAAGTTTCTGTTCATCAGACTTAATCGCGCCGCCAGTCAGTGGGTCCAGGGGAAGTCCAAAGCCATTCGGCTTGCGAGCAATGTACCGCAACGCCATCAGGGCTTCGACGTTTACATCAAGACTCGGGTCACGCAACCCTTTCAGCATTTCGGGGATCAGCGAGAAGTCGCCCGTTCGGCCCAATGCGAAATAAGCCGTTTGACGCAGTGTCGCATCTTTGCTTTTCAGCAACAGCTTCAGATTATCAACCTGGCCAATCAATTCTTCTTTCGAACCAAACTGAACCTTCTGCACAATCTCATCTGTATTGATGTTGTCCAGGCTCGAGAGATCCGCCTTTTCAAGTTCGGCAAGAAGTTCATCCAATGGCCCCATTTCCTTCTTCTTCTTTTCTTTCTGACCAAACAGGTCATCCAACCCACGACCACCTGCCTGAATACCAGTGCCGTATTGCTTGTCGATGATCTGCTGAGTCGACCGCATGAAATACAGAACCGCGAGACTTGTTCCAACCGCAGGTCCGGAAAACGTCGAAAACCCACCATCGGGGCCCTGCAAAGTCAGCAGTCCATCGCCGTATGTCGTATACCAGCCATCCGGGGCATCACCGAGAGCCGCCGCTCGTTCAAGAGCATAATAGAAATAGATCTTGTGTTCAGCCTTACTCACTGGCGAGAACCGAGCCTGATTCCAACCAAAGGCTCGCTGCACTCGATCATCTAATGAACCAGCCGAAGTTCGGGGATTATAGCCCGGAAAAGATGACCCACTCGCGGCCGCCTTTTCCACTTCCGTTTCCACCTTCTCCAGTACCCCAAATTTGGGAGCCTCTTTCGCCTTCGCGATAGCCTTCTTCGGTCCATGCAGCAGAGTTCGCACAACGGCGATACTTCCCGCGGCGGCCAATGTCATATTGTGAGTTGAAGCACCTTTGCCTGGTCCTTCGTTCGTACCCGGCCGGTAACCCCAGCCGCCGTCGGAATTTCCGCTTTTCATCAGCCAGTCTGCAGCGCGATCAAGACAGTCAGGCGAAACTTTGCATCTCGCTCTTTGAGCTGCCCACAACGCAAGAACGCCGTATTGCGTCATGCTCACGTCACCATGCGCGCGAGGCGTATCACTCCAGGAACCATCAGCTCGCTGAGCGGATTCAACGTATTGAGCCAGAGTCTGTAATTCTTTGAAGTAAGCATCCTCATCAGAATCGACCAGCAGCATCGCATCAACACCGGCAAGATAAATGTGGTCATATCCGGTGTATTTCCCACCGCCAGCACGTTCTCTTGCAACCCGAATACCTTCGGCCACAAGGGGCTGCGATGTTTCCAAACCAGCCTTTAGCAATGCATAAGCCACAAGCGTTTGCTCTCGCTCTGCGACCTTTGCCGTCGATGTAAGAAAACTGACTCCCTTGGCCACCGCGGCGTCATAACGTGGAATCGTGGTCGATTTCAAAGCAGCATGAATGTTGCCTAAACTGATAGCCGAAGACGACAGCGAGCAAACAACCAGCAAGACACGGGCATGTGATTTCATCATTTTCCTCGTACTTTTGTTGCCACGCTTCGGCAAAGATGGGGCTTTCAACCAATCCGTGATAATATCCAGCCATTCTCACGTAGTCAAAGTCGAATTGGAACAGGCATGTCAGACACCACAGAAGAATTCGCCCTCGTGACTGGCGGTGCCGGCTTTATGGGTGCCCATGTCGTTAAAGCCATCCTGAATGACCCCCGCTATGACGATTTATCGGTTCTGGTCGTTGATGACCTGTCGGGTGGGTTCCGCGAAAATCTGCCAGAAGACAAAAGGCTGTTTTTTCAGCAGACCAGTGTCGTCGACCAAGGATCTGTTGACCGCATCTTCGCCGAATACAACATTCGATATGTATTCCACCTGGCCGCCTATGCGGCAGAAGGACTTAGCCATTTCATCAGGCGTTTCAACTATCAAAACAACCTGATTGGCAGCATCAACCTGATCAACGCAGCGGTGAGATCAGATGTAAAGTACTTTATTTTCACGAGTTCCATTGCGGTATATGGCAGTGCACAGCTGCCAATGTCAGAAGAAACGGCGCCGTGTCCGGAAGATCCGTATGGAATCGCCAAACTTGCTGTGGAAATGGATCTCAAAGCGGCCCACGAAATCTTTGGCCTGCCATTTACCGTTTTTCGCCCACACAACGTGTATGGCGAATATCAGAATATTGGCGACCGCTACCGAAATGTCGTAGGAATCTTCATGAATCGTATCATGCAAAATCAAACCCTGCCGGTGTTCGGAGACGGAAGTCAGCAGAGAGCGTTCACATATGTTGAGGATCTCATTGGGCCCCTGATTTCAGCCCCGTTTGTGTCAGGCGCGTTAGGACAAACATTCAATGTTGGTGCCAGCCAGCCAGTGAGTGTCGGTGACCTGGCAAAACTGGTCGCAGAAGAATTCGAAGTAGAACCCAATCTGGAGTACCTGCCAGCCAGAAACGAAGTCCACATGGCATGGTCCGACCATTCCCGATGCGATCTGGTTTTTGGCAACAGCCCCGAAACTCCACTGGTGGAAGGCATTCGCAGAATGGCCGCCTGGGCCAAAACTACCGGAGCTCGCAGCAGCAAATCATTCGACAACATCGAAATTGAAAAGGGGCTTCCACCCAGCTGGAAAAGCTAATGGTGGCCTAGCGGGTTAGTTCAAGCAATGCGTCGCGCAGCACCGGGTAGTTTGCCTGAATCGAATAACGTTCTTCAACCGTCTTACGACCACTGGCACCCATCTCTTGTCGCAAACCTGCATCAGTGAGTAATACCCTTAACGCAGTCGTCCATTCTGCTGTCGTTTGCGCCAAAAAACCATTGCGATTTCCGGCGATAATTTTCGTATTCACACCCACCGGCGCTGCGATGCCAGGCACACCTACCGCAAGATATTGAATCAGCTTCAACCCGCACTTATAAATATCCCATTCCTGATTGGGAAATAGCGGCATCAGTCCGATATCCATTTGCTGCAACTGACGAACTTCATTCGCCGGATCCCATGGCTCATGCATCACGTTGACACCGGAAAGATCGAATTCAGAAAGTGGTTTCGCGTCAGGAACAACAACTCTTAACTGAAAAGGAATCTCCTGCGAAACAATCCGCAACGCTTCGGCAGGCACCTCAAGATACTTTAAATTCCCGGTCGTCCCCATCCAGCCGACAACTGGCAAAGCATCGTCTAACTTGACGTCCCTGACTCCGTAGTCTGACAGATCGATGCACGTTGGAACGTGTAACCGACGGCTGTTGAGCGGCTCAACCTTTTCCATCAGGTATGTGTTACCGCAGACAACCAGATCCGACATCTGCATCAGTGCCTGAAATTTCTCCGGATATCGCAGAAATACAGCGTCATCAATGTCGATTACCAGCTTTCCGCAGCATTCACGGAACCGCTGTTCCATGTAAGTGGATGTGTTATCAAAGATCTCACGATCAACAAACACAGCGTCGAACGAACTCAGTTTCGCTCGCAACCAGTGCCACCACCTCACGCTGCGTTTCAACAGCTGACTGGGACGAAAACCCATCCACGGAAAGTAGTCATACTTCTGAGGGAAGCTGTTTGCCAGAACACACCGATGCCCCTCTGCCCGAAAGTGACTCAGGTATGGCAGAATGCGAAAACGAGCGGAAGGTACTCGGACCCCGGATGAAAGAAACAGGATTTTCACGATCACTTTCTAAAGCGAATTCCACGTACTTCCGACCACAAACGAAACACTAAAGCCGCAGCTTCGTTGGTCGACCGAACCAATTCCGTTCACAACAACGTGGCGAATTACCTTCTGCTATATGCCCCGGCTTTCCGACACAAACAACTTCATACGAAACAAACCTAACCACTTGCGTCGCTAACTTCTCGCGGCCGAGTTGCAGTAATCGTTAGTCGCCCACCTTGGCGAAAAAAAGCCAACGCATGAGCCAGCGGGGCGGCCATTAACTGAACAGCAAGCTGAGGGGAATGCGGATACCGAAGAAGCCAATTCCCCAGTCGACTCGACGGCCTTCGCGCCGTCAATAATATTCCGATACTGCCAAAGATGTTCAATAATGTTCGCTGATGAGTAACGCTAATGTCCTCAAATCCGCATTCGAGAAGCAGCCTGCGAATTGTCGACGGGCTGAAGTGATGCAAGTGACGCGGCAAATCCCACGCGTCCCAGTACCTGCCGAAAAATCGCGGCTCCCAACAGCCAGCGTTAGGCACGCTTAGCGCCAGCGATCCTCCGGGCTTTAGCAGCCTGTACAATTGAGTCAGTGTTTGCCGAGGATCGGGAACGTGCTCAATCACCATCCATGATGCTGCGAAGTCGAATGACTCTGACTCTACATCAGCGTCATCCAGTGTTCCATGATGAACGGACAAGCCAGCCGCCTGCGCGATACGAACAGGACCATCTCCAGGCTCAACACCAAAAGCCTCCCAACCGCGCGTCTGAAGTTTTGCCAGATATGCCCCGGCCGCGCAGCCAAGTTCGAATACTCGCGGCGACCTATTTGCCTCGCCAGCAGCATTTCCCGAATGCAGATCCGGAATAACCTGACTGCGATCATCAGTCAGCCAATAGTAAAACTGCCGCAGTCCAGGAACATGCCGGAGCGGCAGGTAACGCAAATACCAGGGCTTCACATTTGCTGAAACGCCAGCATCAACGTTCTGCCCCAAAACGTCGGCGGCGGAATCCTTCAATTCCGGACGAAGCTGGTGGGGCCCATAGTGCGCGGGGTAACAGTTTCCAAGTGACGCCAAGGTTGGCCGAGGGTTCATGAAGCGGTGCGCGCATTCCGAACATTGCACAACGGCAAATTCGCCGGATGCCCCCCACTGATGATCGCACGTTTCAACGACGACTCGGTTTTCTGTGGCACCGCACAACGGGCAGTCGATTTCTTCCAACAGAATTTTGCTGGACCTGCTGGTACTCATGCTGCAACCCCATCGGAGTGCCATTCAATTCGTATTCGCCACCAGATAACAACCCACAGCGGCACCTGAACAATGCTTACACCAGCCAAATACCCGATCGCGACACCCACAATCCCCTGAGTGCTGCCCAGCCAGAAAACCAGACTTGCGATGGTCAAGTTAGACACAATCGCCGCCAAAAGAAAAGGGTCTCGCTTGTGAGCTCGAACGTAAATGTTTGTGCATTGAGCCAATTGCATAACAACCAACGCCACAGCAAACAACGCAGTCGGCATAACGCCGGGCAACCGGTCAGCAATTCTTTGAAAGAACCAAAACGGCAGCTGATTGACAATCCATACTCCCGCCGTAAACAACGAAGTCCCGGTCAGTAGCAACATGATCGAGATACGGCTCATGCGAAAAAATAACGTATCCAGCTCTTTGTAGTTTTTCTCAGCAATCAGTCTTCCAAAAAGCGGGCGACGAGTTTCAATCCACGACATAGAAGCCGCCTGCATCGCGACAAAAATTGTCCACATCATGCCAAATTTCCCAGACGCAGAAGCTCCATGACACTTCAAGACGACAAGCCCGGCCAGATGATTCGCCAGCCATAGCAAAGATCCCTGAACGGCCATGCGCCACTGTAACGGCAAGATTTCCGTCTTCCAGCGGATCGTCTGACCTGTGGGCCTTTTCCGAAACGGTGCGAAGAATGACCGATACCGGACAGCCACCAAGTAAAGTTCGCCCAGCAATCGCACGGCAGCGGAACCGCTTAACGCCCACAGCCCGCATTCGCCAAATATTAACGCCCAAACAATGACTGACCCGGCGATTCCCTGCCAGAACCGAATTCGATTGATCACAGGCAACTGCCCGCATCCTTCAAGAATTGCCGTCAAAGGAAGTAATGCCAATTGAAGCCCTGTTAACCCAACCAGGGCAATCCATGGTGCCAGCCATTCCGCTAACACCAGGCCGCCACCTGATCCGGCTTCCAGATCGAGAAAAAACAACGAACCCAGAATCGACACAACAACAACAAACAGGGCAGACGCAATGGAGTACCACCAGACGGATGTGCGCCCCAGCGATATCAGCCTCGACAAACGATCATTGTCGCGCGCTGTCCCGTCTTCCGCTAATTCCGCACCCGCCCATTCATGGCTCGCGACATTGATAATCACGACATGCAGTCCCAGTTCCACAAAGATCTGCATCGCCAGCAAATTCATGAAGGCGTAGTAGTAGCCCTGCTGGATATCGCTGAAGCAAAACACAATCAGCAATTGTGTAATCGGGCCTGTCAGCAGCTGCCAAAACCGAGCCAACACAGCGAAGCCGACGGCTCGGTCGATTCCCATCCACCGCGCGAATTTCATCCAGCGAGGATCGCTCGTCTCATTCAGCACGCACGCAGCCGCACCGGTCCGGTACGGGTTCACGTCTTCATCTGAGTCCGAGGCAGCCAATGAAAATCCTCAAAATATTCGACCAGGGCAGCCCCTAATCCGTGACGAGCTCTGAAAAAACAACATTATCGACTGCAGAATGGCGACTGAATGAATCCGCGGGAATGCCAAATCGCCGCCGTAAATCACTGCGTCAACCTGTCGTACGCACGTCTAAACACATTCAGGCAAACGACTTGCAGGATTGCTTACGCCGCAACGCCTGTGAAACGGAAGCGAAAAGCAGTATTTGCCGGCCGATAGTTGGATATTGCAGAGTTTGCCGATTTACCGGTAAAACACGGGCGAAATACCAACTTGAATCAACGGCGGGCATCGGGGCACGCAGCGACTTAGAAATTTTCGAGCGATTGAATGCGGTCAATACGGCCGCAGAGAAAGATTGAGCACGGATGCTCGGCTGGCTTCGAAAAAACTTCACAACTGATCTGGCGATCGATCTCGGGACTTCATCCACGCAGATCGGTCTGCCCGCAGAAGGAATTCGCCTGGACGAACCTTCGGTGGTTGCCGTCGCGCGCGGTCAGCGAGGTGTGCTGGGCAAAGGAGCGGCGGTCGGCAAGCTGGCTCATCAAATGCTGGGCCGAGCCCCCGACGGCATCCGCGTTGTTCGCCCCATCGCTCACGGAGTCATCAGCGACTTCGAGCTGACGGAAGCGATGCTGCGATACTTCATGCAAAAAGCTACGGGGCGCAGCACAGGTTTTCGGCCTCGAGTTGTGATTGCCATCCCCGGCTGTATCACGGCTGTCGAAAAACGAGCCGTCATCAACAGCGCCGAACGAGCTGGAGCAGGACAGATCTGGCTGATCGAAAAGTCACGCGCCGCCGGCATTGGCGCAGGCCTGCCAGTTTCTGAACCCCTGGCCAGCATGGTATGCGACATCGGTGGCGGAACAACGGAAGTGGCCGTCATGAGTCTCGGTGATATCGTCGCCAGCCGATCCATCCGCACAGCGGGTGATGAAATGGATCAGGCCATTGTGAAATATCTTCGTAGACGGTACTCCCTGCGTATCGGCGAACAATCGGCCGAGCTTCTGAAGCTTGCGATCGGCAGCGCTGCTCCGCTGGACCACGAACTCAGCCATGAAATCAGCGGGCTCGACACCGCCAGCGGAATTCCACGTAAAGCGATGGTAACCAGCGAAGAGGTTCGAGAGGCCCTGTACGAACCGCTGGAAGAAATTATCGACTGCATTCGAGGCACCATTGAACGCTGCCAGCCGGAACTGATCGCCGATCTGGCCGACACAGGTCTCGTGCTAACCGGCGGCATCGCGATGCTGCGCGGCATCGATCGATACCTCAATCAGTATCTCGGCATTCCGGTGCGCATTGCTGAATCTCCTCGTACGACCGTAACGCGAGGTGCCATGGTCTGCCTTGATCATCTGGAACAGTGGCAGGACCGCCTGGATAATGGCTCATAGAATAAAACGCGATCTGAATTCCAATGGACTCGCCTAATTCAACTCAAAGAATCTGGTTCTGCACCGGCATCATGCTGGTGTTGGCGGTTGGGGTATGCCTTGCCGACAAAGCTGGCTCGCTAACGTCTGTTCGCATGACGCTGCATAACCTTCTAAGCCCCGGACGCCTGGTGCTGACTGCGTTTTCGGCACCGCTGGCAAATCAGACGAAAACAACTTCGACGCCTCCGAATCTTTCCGAAGACGAAGTCGCCAATTTACAGAACGCTCTGCTGCAAAACGAGCTGCAGCGCCGGCAGTTGCTGATTGAAAACGCCCGACTGCACAATCAGGTGCGATCAATGAAGCGACTGGCGACGGTGGAATCCGTTACTGATCAGCAGCTTGTTGATTTCGTGGGCGTACGAGCAAAAGTTCTAAGTCGCAGCGGACTTCCGAACGCCTTAACGGAAGCTTTTATCGATGCCGGCAAGGCTCAGGGCCTACAAAGATCGCAGCTTGTGGTGGATGGCACCGGACTTCTACTGGACAAGGGTCTCGACAGTAGACTGGCTCAAGGACAGAAGGTAGCTCACGGAACCGCCGTTGTCGGACGAATTGCCGAAGTTTCGCAATGGGTCGGTTTGGTCCAGCCATTGACGCACGTAGGCTTTTCAGCTGCAGTGCAGATTGTGAAACTCGCTCCACAGGGAGCTGCCTACGGCGCGAAAGGAATGCTGGAAGGAACGGGCGAAAGTAATTGCCGAATTTCAGGCATTCCCTACACAGAAGCGGTGGCTGTCGGTGACGAGGTTTTTTCAGCCGACATCGACGGTGTACAGGGGCCCCGGCTGTATTACGGAAAGGTGGTGCATGCAGAATTTTCTTCCGGTGGCCAGTGGGACATTCGCGTGGAACCCGCATTTCGGAGTGAGGACCTCACCGAGGTGACCGTTGTACAGCAACAACTCAACAGGTTTCGCACGTCAGCGTCTACCAATGGTGTGCCTGGCACCGAAGTACCGCGTCAATCGGCCAATGGAGGCGTCCGATAATGAAGACGAAAGTCGCGTGGATGTTAACGCTGTGGATGGCTCTGGTTCTTGAACATAGTCGTTCGGACTGGATTCCTTCCGGCAGTCTGATGTTGCCACTATCTGTCGGCTGTCTGTTTTGGACGCGAAATGGTTTCGGATGTCTGTTAGCAGGTCTGGCACTGACTGCGCTTTGGGTGCTGCGTCCGTCGTTCGCACCGCTGGATGTTGTGATCGTGCTTGTCATGGCAGCGATGTACATTACGCGCGGTCGTATGCAAGACCGTTGGTCGCCCGCTGAATCTCGGCCGACTCAGCAGACATGGTGGCGACATCCCGTCAGCGTCATGCTGCTGGGAATTGTCGCCCACGCTCTGCTGCAGCCCGAAACAAATTCGGCAAACGCGATTTCAGAAATCGCCCATCGATTGCTGATCGCTGTCCCCTGCCTGATCGCGTGCCTGTTAGTCGCTCGAACGGCTGACGAATTCGGCTGGCGACGTCGCACGACTATTTGAGCTGATAAACTGCGTATTCCCCCAAACAAATATTTCACAGAACCGTAAGGTCGTGAAGATAAGCGTTGTTTTGTTTTACAACTGTAGGCCAACAGCCAGGTCGCAGTGTACACCATCGGCATTCAACGGTAAGCCGATCTCGCCTGCCGCGTTCGGCGCTGGTATTCTGTCGTTATGCTCAATCAACCGCACAACTCGATTTTCCCAGCGGGCGAAGCTGGCAGCGATTCGCTAATTGACTTACCAGCAGTAATACGTTTTCGCAGCCTGGCCATCCTGTTTGTGGTCGCCGCGATTGTGGTGCTTGGAAGAATCGCCTGGGTCCAGGCAAAACTGCAGGGTCGCTACCTGGAAGCCTTGAACGCAACCACAACAGAATACGAAGTCATTCCCGCTCGCGACGGCCGCATTCTGAGCGAATCATCCGACGTATTCGCCACAGATGTCGATCAATATTCAGTGCAGATACACTATCGCTGGTTACAAAACCCAATCGACGATGCGTGGGTGCAGCGACAGATCCGCAACCGCCTGTCGCGTGCAGAACGTCAGAACAGCACGGCCGTCGAACAGGTCAAGACGTCGTTGATCCAGCAGCGGCAGGCTATGTGGGCAGCCATCGTTACCGTAACGGGAATTCAGGAACGTGCCTCCGAAGAAAAACGAACCGCCATTCAGGAAAAGGTGATTCGTATCGCAGATTCCGTCAATCGACGACGTCAGCAGACCGAAACGCCAACGGACGCGGAAAGCAACCAGGCGACCGGCCCTTTTATGAAACTTGCTTCCGCCATTCGAACCGCTGTCACCACCACACCTCGCCGAAAGATTCAGGAACGCATTGTGGTGCGAGAAGAAGAATCGTTTCACGAAATCGTGGCGGATGTGCCGCTTAGCGTGGCTGCCACAATCCGCGAACAGCCGCACCTATATCCAGGTGTGCGAGTCGTCGCGGGCAACCGGCGTACATATCCGATGCAGAATACGGCCCCGCATCTTATCGGAGCTCGAACGCCGGCCAAAGATGATGAGACCAATGGACTACCAGAAAATGTCCAGCTTGATTCATGGACACCGCGGCTGGGGCGATTTGGAGTTGAACTAAGTTACAACCACCAGTTGCAAAGCGTTCCGGGGCTGCGGCGAATTGTCCGAAATCGCCGCATGGAAATTGTTGAATCCGAAATTGAAAGGCAACCTGTCGGAGGTCGTGACATCGTGCTGACCTTAAACGCAGCTCTTCAACAACACGTCGAACAACTGCTGGCGGAAACGTTGCTCGACAAGCCAGCCTATCTGCTGCCGCTCAACGAAGTGGATCCAAACGAGGATTCTAATCAGCCAACGCGTTCGCCGCAGCCGATTCCTACCGGCGGCAGTGTCGTAGTTATGGACATCACCACTGGCCGACTGATTGCCGCCGCAAGTGCTCCGTCATTCAGCCTGTCGCTGTTTACAGGTTCAACAACGGCAGACTGGGAAGCCGCCAACGCAGACCAGCGGCATCCGTTTCTTTCGCGAGTCACATCGATGGCCGTCCCTCCGGGTTCGGTCATGAAACCGCTATCCGCCATCGCCATGATGGAATCGGAAAATCTGAATCCCGATGATCCGTTTCTATGTCAGGGCTACCTGAAACGCCCTGACGAACATCGCTGCCTGATTTATCGGCTTTACAATCAGGGACACAACGAAATTACGCTCACACGAGCGATCGCCCAATCCTGCAACGTCTATTTTTTTTCCGCCGCACAAAAATCCGGCTTTGCACCTCTGCGACTTTGGTGTGATCGCTTTGGGCTTGGCCGTGAAACGGGAATTGATCTGCCGTACGAACAAAGCGGCAATGTACCGGGATCGCATTCCACAACGGCTGAAACAGAAAAGCGTTTTCAGCGCGAAGCACTGGGACTCGCGATTGGGCAATCCAGCCTGACAGTGACTCCAATCCAAATGGCACGAGCCATGGCGGCCATCGCGAATGGTGGCTGGCTGATCACACCGCACGTTGTTAGTCCCGATGGCACAGCTCGCACAACCAACGACATTGATGACAGACCTCGCGAAATTTCCCGTCGACGCATAACGGGCCTGGCCGAATCGACACTGGAACGCGTACGCGAAGGCCTGCGAGCCGTTGTGCAGGAACAGTATGGCAGTGGCTATAAGACCGTGCGGCTGGACGAAGTTTCGATCGCAGGCAAAACGGGGACAGCTGAAACAGGTCCGGGTAAGCCGGACCATGCCTGGTTTGCAGGTTACGTCCCTGCTGACAAACCACAGTATGCATTCGTCGTTGTGTTCGAACACGGAGGCTCCGGCAGCCGCACAGCCGGACCAGTGGCTCGCGAAACCCTGCGTAAAATGTTGCAACTGGGGTTACTGAACACTGAATAAGCGTCAATGTATTTTCAACGTGGCAGAGTGACGTTTTCGGCCGCGAGAGAAACGAAGTCCCAGAAATCAGCAGAGGCGAATTGTCCCGAATTAAGTTTCGTTTCTGCGTTCAACTCAACGCCCGCCTATGAATCATCACGGCGACTCATTTGCTCAACGTGCGTAATTCACAAGTAGGCCACCCTGGAAGCGGTCCGAAAATCGCTCTTGCGAACACCTCAATCTAAGCACGACTCGCGAGCGAGTGTATTTTGCAATGCCTCGATTCACTTGCTCACGCCGCTTGTTTGCAAATTTGCGGGTTCAGGACCGCCTCTAGCCCGTGAATTCGGAAACACGCAGGCACTTCACTCCGTGCCGTTTCGTGCTGGCATCACAACCGTTTGCGCACTGTGAAGAAACAAGGAATCCTGCATGAATCAAGCCCCGTTATGGCAGCTGATTTTGGGCTTGCCACCGAACCTGCTCAAAGCGTGGCTGCCAGTTGGAATCCACAATCTTCTTCAGCAAGATTCGTGCGGCAATTGTTCGGCCGTGCGCATTCAACATGTTCGCATGTTCCATCAGAATTTCCGGATTCGTTTGTTCAAATGCAAAAGCTTTGCCCCACGCCATGTCGGCCAGATCAACCTGCTTCTGTTCGGTCAGTGTTCTTGCCAGAATTCGCCACACAGATGATTCGCCTGAATGCTCTGCCAGACGTGTCGTAAGGTACTTCCGCGCCAGATCTTTGTTGTCCAACAACATCAACAATCGAGCGGTCGTGTGACAACCGACAACTGAGTCATCTTCCAACGACCGCCATTGATCGGCCGCTCGAATAATGCGGGCGAACAGATCCTCGGGCAAAGTGGTCTCAAGTGTCGCCGCTGCTTTGATCAGTTCTTCGTACCGATTCATCAACCCGGTATAGTTTGCTCGCAGTTGTGCTGCGTTGATAACTTTGGACAGTGTTTCGAATTCCAGCTGCATCGCCTGTTCCAATCGAACTAACGCCGTTTGTTTTCGTCCCAGATCATCGGCGACACCGGACGCATAGCGCCAGAACACAGCGTCGTTTTGCAGGGGCTTCAGGCTTAGAACCGCATCCAGCAATGTGCCGGCTTTTTCGGCCTTCAATTGCCGCAAATGCTCGACTGCCAACAGCAGACGCACTCGTTCAGGTCTAGCCAGATCGACCATACGAGGAGTCTGTTCAAATCGAATGCGGCATCGGCCAGCACTGCATGCATGCCGGCTGCTTCCGCCGCTGGCCGAACGGCGCTCAGCAGTGTCCATACCATGGAGCCCGTCTTGCAGGACGCGATGAATTCCAGAGTTGTCTGCAACTCAGCTTGAATCTGTAACTTTGTGCGGTCCTTTGTCGCAGCACCTGAGTGCCAGCGATAGGACAGATTGCTGGCGGTTGCCAGTCGCTGGATGAATGTGTCAGTGGAACCTTCCAGTTCAAACAGTGACGATGCGGCCACGCCACTGATTTATCGGCTGATGTGCTGACGCACAAACTGTCGCAACTGTGAACCTTCTGCAGAAGGACGCAGGTCTACCTTTCGCTTGCGACCATCAGTCCCTTCGACGTCTTCCTGCCACGTAAGGCTGGACGGAAAACGACTCAGCAACACGTAAAACCCATCGCGCATATCACCTTTCGCCATAAAGTGATCGTGGATCAATTTGGCAACACGAGGTCCATTGCCTTGTGCCATGTCCGCCAGGAAAAGCGACATAAGCTCGTTCTTCGACAAAGCCGAGAAGTTCGGTTGCTCGTCGGCGGGAGCTTTCTGTTTCAGCAGATAATCGGCGGATCGAATTGGCATTGGCAATACCACAACGTTGCTAAGGTCTGGCTTCAGATCCGGGGCTTCCGCAGGCTGTCGTTTCAGATCAACAACAAGCAGTTCCTGATCGTTGCCATCAAGTATTCGAACACGACCATCCGCTTCGAAGATCGTTCTCCACAGAACCATCTTCGATTCGGGATCGACAATGCGACATTCCTGCAACCGACCATCAGCGGCGAACACCAGATGAGTCTCCAGCAAACGGCCAGCTGCATCCTGAACGTCCGCAGCTGCCGACGGCTTGCCTTGCTTAACGTCTTTGTCGCCTTCTTGCAGCTTCGGAATAATGGCAATCGTATTGTCGTCGATCAGTACAACATCTGCTTCACCAGCAAGTTTTCCGCTGTCGGCATCAACCACGGAACAAAAGTTTCCAAAGCTGATCGATGAAACCGGCTGAAAACGCGTTCCGAGGCCAGGCCGATGTCGGCATAAATATGAATCAGCTGACTACCGTCACAAACGACCTGTTCACGCAGTCCCTCAGACATTACGCAAAAATAAACGTGCCGCCCGGTTCCATCACACAGCAAAAATTTTGTTCCCAAAGCCGTAACGGTTCGAGTTGGCGTAACAACTTCGAAAAGTGCTCGCTGATTGTCGCCATCCAATTGGGGCACCACTTCCACGAATACTTCACCACAAGCCACTTCGATTCGCCGATCTGCAGCGACCTTTACTTCAGTCAGTTCGTTAACATACAGGATAGAACCGTCCGGTAGATTCAAACGACGGCGTTCGCGAAGACCAGTTGTCACCGTATCAGCAACCTGAACGCGTTGCGCGATGCCTTAAGGGACCGTTTTTGCAGTCGTCCATTGTCGGCGAATGGACGCAACATGCCGTTCGCGATCAACCTTCGGCTGAACAATCCGTGCTTCCTGCCGCACAGATTGTTCGGACGCACTGCATTGGCCAAAGCCTTCAGCAGGTGGTCGTCATTGTTTTCTGTGTTTCTATTCATGACGCATTCTTTTCGCGTAAACCCGTGAAGTCGCAGCAAAGGGTCAGTCACTTATTCGTCGCCGCATCGGTAAATCACCAAGCAGATCATCGTTCCGGAACATCATGTCCACGCTTTTTCAGTTCTGTTCGAATCCGATCCATGGCTCGTTTCCGGTGCACTCGCACAGACGATGCCGGGATGCCAAGTTCGTCGCCCGACAACTGACTGGAAGTGACGCCATCCTTAGCTGATGCCTCCGCCAGCACAATAAACCGCTGCTGCTCTGACAGCGCGGCAACAGTTTCTCGCAAGTCGACTTGCTGGTCAGATAAAGTGCCGGCAGCCGGATCAGACGAATTCGCAAAGGACACGTGCTTCGAGATTTCTGCTTGACTATTGCAGGACACATCCGCCAAACCCATCAGACCCGCATCGCCATCGACTTCCAGCAATCGAGCTTTATGCCAATCGTGCCGCAAAACATCTCGAGCTGCATTTTCGACAATTCGAAAAAACCAGACCTTCAGGGATGCCTTGCCACAATCAAACTTTTCGCGGTTCTTCCACAAGCGAAACAAGCCGATCGACATCACGTCTTCAATGTCTGGTTCTCGCAAGAAGTTTGGATAACGGCGAGTCAGAATCGCCAGAACCACTGGCCCAATCGTGCGCAGAATTTCGTCCAGCACCTGCTCGTCATTATCGAGCAATCGCTGAGCCAGGTGGGCCTATTCGGTCATCTGCATGCATTTCGACCCGACAGTCAGCCAAAAACTGAGGCTGTGTTCCGAAGCTATCCACTATGATCCTGCAGTGTATACGTAACTGCGTTACACACTGTTGCCAACCGAAAAAACCAGCGAATCTGATCCCAGCCCGCGCAGCAAACTGCTATGGCGTCTCACTATTTCACCAACCAAAATTGCCAACGATAATCGCCGCCCCGACGCTTCACCAAACGCATTCGGCGTTGCCGCTGCATCAACATATCCCAACACCCCACGCCATCGACCGCCGGTCCGCCCCGGCCTACATATTTGTTTTCGTGTCGCCACCGGTGCCGCCGGCTACTTTTTGTAGAGCAGCGCTGATTTCTTTGTCGAACCCGTGGTCTCGGCTGTAGATGCGAAAAATGATGAAACTTGTGGGCAGACTTCGGAACAACTCGTCGTCATCCAATTCGTGCGACTCACCGCTGGCTGGATCGAACCAAAAGTTCTGCTTGCCGGATGGCTTGCGAGCACTCGGACGGTGATAGTGCTTTGCCACGTCAATTCGTAGAGGAATATCCTTTAGTTTGACGGGTAAGAATTCGCGCACGCGACGTTCGACCAGTTCCGGTTCAGAAAAGATCGTCGTGCTTTCTGCCTGACCTGTATGAAAGTGCATCGTCCGTTCGGATGCCATTCGCCACATTTCGTCGCGATTGACGATCGCCTTCCAGTGACCTCCAAGCTCTTTCAGTTCCGGGTCGGAACTATCAGCCCAGCGCAGCACGTCAACCAGAAACGACGTTTCGGTGAGTCCCTGATAGGCAGACAAATGCTCCAGAGGATTGCCAGGAAACAAACGTTCCATCGTCTGAGCAAAATAATCTTCGAGAGCGATGTCGATGCCGCGAACCGTTCGATGAAAATAGATCGTTCGAAAAAGATTGGCTCGAGTTTCGATGAAGTTAATCAGCGTTGGCAGACCTCGCGAATGAATCGTCAGTCCGTTCTTCGTGAAAAAGCTGTAGTGCATCAAACGCGAAATATCAAAAGCTTTGGTGTTATAGCCCGACATGTAAGCGTCGCGCAAAACGAAGTCCATGTTGTCGACGGTGTAAATTCCGCTGAACAGCGAACGCAGTTTACGAAGCCAGTCCGGGTGGCCGCTTTCGTCTTCCGGCTTTCCACTGGGACGACGAATCAGCCACGCCACCTGTTGAGGATCCAGTTCCTCCAGCTGCTGCAGCTTTCCGTTGGGATTACGACGAATCTGGCGAATAATGTCGCCGAGTTCATGTTCGATAATGTGGCTGCCAATGTCTTCGTGAGTCAGACCGAACTGATCCAGATAATGATCATCGAAGAAATGGCCAAACGGCCCGTGTCCAACATCGTGCAGCAGCCCGGCGATGCGAACGAGGCTCTCAACGTATGCTCGAGAAGGCACGTTTCGACAGACATCGGCCAGAGATTCGTACCAGGCAGACACAGCCACACTTCCCAGATGCATCACACCCAGCACGTGTTGAAACCGCATGTGTTCTGCTGACGGAAACACCCACCATGCCGTCTGCAACTGGTGAATCTGTCTCATCCGCTGCACCCAGGGATGATCAATCAACTGCTGTTCGGCTGCTTCTCCGTCCGGTAATCCTGTTTTGGAAATAAACGGGATGTAGCCGTGAATAGGATCGTGAGAAAGACTTTCTATCGTAAAGTCGCGAGCCATCGAAGAAACCTGTTTTGCAAAAAGTAAACCATCAAAACGCTGCAGTGGCGCGGATGATAGCGAAACTCAGGATCTTAGTAACGGTCGCTTTTTGCTCTACCCAAAGATCACATTAGCAATCGCAGCCAGTGGAGAATTCCTGCTGTGCAGGGCGCTGCTCGACGAAACTGGCGGCGGCGGGATGACGGTCAGTTCGCCTTCTTCGTTGACAAAAACCGGCAGCGTTTCCGGCTCAACTCCGCCTTCCACCTGCTCAACGGTCCGCAGTTCGCCGTGGTCCAGCCAGATATACTGGCACGCGTTACACGAATCGATGACAATATTTCCCGGACCATAGTAAGGATGAACTTCCATCTTCTGGTGGCAGTTCGGGCAACCTATCTGTCGCTTGTATTCTTCCGTGTTCAACAGTTTTCCGGCCTTCGCTTCGCACCCTTTTCGACGAGTTCGGCGTTCGCGAACGATGGCACCAAAGTGTTCATTTCTGACCAGTATGCCGTAGCATCCGCCGCAGTACAAAACCGGGCGATCTTCCAGGCGGCCCGTCTGCAGGCTCTTCTGGCAAACCGGGCAGTCAGCATCCGTTTCGCCTCCGGCAGCGATAATGCGATCGATCGTCAGCGGGTTATCAGACGAAAACACCAACGATTGGCAATAATCACACTGCATGTATTCTCGGCCGGACACGACGGACGCGGAACCTCCACATTGCTCACACCGAACCGAAGCGTTGGACTGAATCTTCTCGTTCACTCGCAGAAAAAAGAAGCATTACAGGCCAGTTTGGCCGCTTCAAAAAGTTAGTTCGCCAACTGAGTGCCGTCGCAAGAAAACCTGACAAGACATCCAGAGAGGTGTGCCAGATTTGCAGGTTAAACGGGTTACATGAACCATCGACCTGCAGAGCGTACTGCACAAAAAACGGTTGTGAACGTCGTTCACCATCACTACGCTTTGAAAAAAAGCGGAACATACGACGACGGCGAAAAGCCTGACCGGGGACTATGCATGATTATTTACGGAACCAAAGGTAAAAGTATTCATGTCGCAGATGGCGATTTCTTTTGCCCCAGATGTAACTCAGAACAAGACTACAAACACTTTCAGGTAAAGAACTATTTCACCCTGTACTTCATCCCGGTCTTTCCAATCGGCAAGGGCGAAGACTATCTGGAATGCGGTGGTTGCAAACAGGCCTGGTCGCAGGACATCCTACACTATGATCCAGTGGCCGAAATGGAAGAAAGCATCGCCAACTATCAACGACTGGCCGTGCTGTTTCTGCTGGACGTCGGCCGCTGTACTTCGTCAACGCTGAGTTCACTAAAGGACGTGCTTGACGAACTTTTTGAGATCGATGTCGAAAAGAGTGACATCGCCAACGACGTAAAAATGGCGCAGAGTGCTTCACCGGAAATCAAGAAGTTCTTCAAGGCAGAAACTCAGGAACTTGACGTTGAAGGCAAAGTTCTTCTGATTCAGATACTCAAGCAAAGCCTGGAATCCGAAGGCCCTCTGCACAATTCGGAACAACGCCGAATAATTGAACTCGGCAAAGTGACCGGTCTGCGAGCAAAACAGATACAGCCTGTTCTTGACGCTTAGAGCAGTTTACAGAAGTATGTGAACGGCTCTGGCTCCTGGGAACCTTATATTGCAGTCCAAAAAAAGAGATTCGCGACCAGAAGTCAGCGAAATTCGCTTTAGAAATAATACAAAAAACGGTCGTTGCCTGCCACAATGGACAGGCAACGGCCGTTCAAAATCATCAACGTCATGTCATTGCCATTCAACGACAAACGAACTTTGACGCGACGTTATTCGGTCTTGTCGTTTGATGCTTCCGCTTCTTCAATTGGCCCCAGTTGATCTTCAAGAAGCTGGTTCAGCTGAGTTCCGCGAGCCGACATAGAAACAACTTTGCCTTCTTTGTCGACAAGAATCGCCGTGGGAATGCCGCTGACTCCATAGTAGGTTGCCAAAGGATTATTCCACCCGCGTTCTTCTTCCTTAGCGCTCATCAAATTCGTCCAGGTCAATTCTTCCTTGTCGACGTACTTCTGGTAAGCCTCTTGCGTGTTGTCCAGATTCACGCCGACAATCGCAAAGCCTTTCGGACCGTATTTTTCAAGTTGAGCTTTCATGTTCGGAATTTCGGCTCGACACGGACCGCACCAGCTGGCCCAAAAGTCAACCAGTACAACTTTGCCTCGGTACGCCGCCCAGTCGAAAGTTGTTCCTTCAGCGGTCGTGCCTGTGATTTCCATAAAGTTACCCTGAAGTTTCAGGCGACGGGCAGCACCACGCGTACGCTCGGCACGCGACGTCATGGCTTCGTCGTCAGACTTTTCCATTGCGTCCGCCAAACGCATATAAAGGGCAATTCCCGATTCCGTTGTTTCACCAGCACCAAGCGTGCGGCCAATGCCGGAGAGAATGCCGTAGGTTGTGCGATCAAGGCCGTCTGCATCCACCATCGCAAACACTTCATCAATAAAAGCGGTGCGGTCTTCATTAGACATCGTTCTGACCGAGGCGGCCTTTTGTTCCAGCTTCTTTGAACGAAGAAAATCCACGATGGCAGGTCGAGTATCGCTTTCAAGGGATTCCATCAGGGCCCTCGTGCTGTCTGCTGCAAATTTTGCATCCACGCGGGTCATCGCATTCAAGGCACCAAGTTTTTCTGTAATCACTTTAAGCTCGACAGCTTCTTCCGGCTTGCCTTCCATGACTTTATCACAGGCTGCCAAAACAGCTTCAACCTGTAACTTCAAGTGAGCCATTGAGCCTTCCGGAGTTCGCTCTTTCGGCGGCGTTCGCTTGACAGTGTTCATGAATGCAAACAGTTCATCTGCCGTACCAGTGGGAACTAAAAACAGTGGCTCCTCCTGGTCTTTTTCAATGTCTTTATCTGACGCGGCATCTTTTACCGGCGCGTCCTGGGCAACGATGGTTGTTGCGCTCAACACAACAGCACAACAAACGACAGCCAATCGATTCAGCAATTCACTTGATAACGTTATTCGACGCATGTTCTTATTCTCACTTCTTCATTTCAAAAGCGTTTTGGCAGTCATGCCCTAATTTCTGCTTCCTGCAATTCAAGGCATTAAATCAGGGCATTGCCGATTCGGCAGCAGCATAGATTTTTGCCAAAGGTACCAATAGCCTTTCGAGCTCAACCAGATAGGCGTCTTCTGACAGTCCGTCTTTGCGACCCCGAAGTTGTTCCAATTCATCTTCCAGACGATCTCGCTCAGACCGCTGCTCACCAGTCAGACTCTTCTCTGACTCGCTGCGTATCAGGTGCCAGCGTTTCGCCAGACTTCCATCGAGTTCAGTTTTATTTTTGACACTGTCTTTTACGCGAACTCCCTCAAACATTTCAAACCGCGTACCCTTTGCGTCACCACTGTCATCCAGCAATGAATGCTCAGTGGCGAGCCGTCCGTCTGCTTCATAGTACTCAGCGGTCCGTCGAGCTGCGAATAGCCAGGCCTCCAAAAGTGAGGTTTGCCCGTCTCGATCAATATCCGCCGCCAACCCACTAATCGCTTCCGACAAGAAACCGCCAAACCTGACAAACTGGGTCTCACTGCCGTCCTTTGTTGCCGTAATGATGGTCCGATTCGGACCGCTCAACGCATTGATAAAGGGGGCGCTACAGGAAAAACAGTTAATAATCACCAACGGTCTTTGAGCCGCCACCAGATGTTCTGCCAGATCTATCGCGGCAAGATCTTTTCCACGCAGATTAAACCTGGCGGCTCGGCTGTCGAATGTTCCGTGCCCAATCAACACCAGCCACAAAGGTTCCGCCGACTTGATCGAACTGGTTTCGGAAAGGCGATGCTGCAGTTCCTCAAGATCATCTTTGTTATCACCGCGACCAATCACAACAACGTCCGCAGTGGCCGTGTTAGCTGCGGCCTGCCAGCGATCCGCCCACTCTGAAAACTGAGCCCCGTATTCCGACGTGCCTTCAGCACCAATAACAACAAGTACGCTCTGGCGTTCCTGAGCCTCGCCTTTGACTGATGGCAACACAAACATCAAGCTCAAAACAAGCTGACTTACTGAACAGGAAAACGTCATCTTCACCTTTCGCCGCAAACTTCTATGTCTTCGACCACGCTAACTTCTTCAACAACTTCTTCAACAACAGGGACCAACAACAGGGACCAACAACAGGGACCAACAACCTTATGGCAAACCCATGCGACGGCGCAATGTCCAATCAGTAACAAAACAGCCAATTGCTGCAACAAACACCCACCACTGATGCCAGATCGGCCACGACCAGACCTCCACAAGCGGCGCGTCTGAATGCGCAAGATCGTCAACAAACGAATCCAGTTCAGACATTGCCACAACACGACCACCGGTAGCCGCTGCAACGTCTGTAAGAAATCGAACATTCACTGAGACCGAGGCCATTTCTTCCTGGTCCGGCTGACTCGCCCAGCCAACATTAGCCGTCAGTTGTTCCGATTCCTGATCGGCTTCGTTGAGTGTTGCAACAACATCTGCGGTATAGGCTCCTGCCGCAACGGACGAAACCACAACTTCGAAACGTCCGATGACATCTTCCGAAGGTTCGCCGGATATCTCAATCTTTTTGCCGTCGGGCTTTGTGACAACAAAGCGCACATCGGCATCTTCGCGAACTTCAAAATCCTTCCCCTTCAAATCAGCGACAAGTCGCACTGCTCCCAATCCCAGAGTGGGTTCCGGCTTGACGGAAACATCAAGGCGTTTCGGGACGTCAGCCACCAGCCAACGCACCATCTGGCGGCATGACCGAGCATGATCGTTGAGATCTTCTTCAGGCTCTTCACCAGGAGCTATGGGCCCATCTGGCAGATTAATAGCCTGCAAAGAAAAGTCCTGCAATCTTCGGCGCCCTTCGTTCATTCGCCAACGCCAGAAGTCGCCAATGCACAGCGCTGCCGAACGCCCGCGACCGAAGCGTTGAGTTACCAGCGCCGGAAATTCATTACCCGAGCTATCCGCAATTTTCGCCATAACCACAGCTCCGGGACGAATAAAGCTGGTGGCGTTCAAAGTTACAAACGAGGGCATCTGAGCAACTCGCTGATTCTCCGCTTCTTCGTCCGATCGCAGCCGCACCCAAGGCTGCAACCAGCCATCGCGAGTCAGACTTAACTGTACCGGCCCAGTTGGACCTGGCACATCGCGATGAAGATCGACGGGCAGCAATTCTCCGATCGGCGTGCGATCGTATTCTCCCTGACGAAACGATTCCTGACCGCCCATCATCAGAAATCCGCCGCCGCGTTTTGAGACAAATTCGTAGATCAGTTCTAACTGGTCAGCCGTAAAAAATGCAGCCTCGACGTCGTCCAGAACAATGGCATCGTAGGCAAATAAATCTTCCGCCTTTTCGGGAAATCCACCTGCCAGTTCGTCTTCGTCTTTTGTGCCAAGCCGCACCATAACGGGTTCGTCAAATTCTTCGGCCAGTTCCTGTTCTGTAGCATCAAAACCGCGAAACAGTGAATTCGAAGTTTCGCCTTCGCGGCCCCGAAAATCGAATTTCGCCTCCTTTTTGGCAATGCGAATCAATCCCACAAGTTCGGTTTGAGGATCCGTTTCTACGGCTCGACGAAGAAACTTGAATTCCCAGTTTGGACGCCCCGACACGTACAAAACTCGACGCTTTTCACTGCCACGGTCCACGGCAACCAGTCGTTCGTTATTGATGTCCGTGGCTTCTGCTTCAATTGGCTTGTCGTCCTTATCGAGCAACTGCGCTATCACCGAATAAAACACAGTTCCCCCACTCTCCGGCCGAGCTTCAAACCGAACGACCGAATCTTCACCGGCGGTTTGAATCTTCGTTTCCAGAGGCGTGCCCTGTTCGTCAAGCAGCGTCAACTGAACCTTCTGCCCATGAGTATAACTTTGCCGAGTCTGCACCTGAATTGTGACAGGAGCATCGTCAAAGGCGGATTGATTTACCGTAACAGTGCCAATGGCAACATCCGGCGCGCCACCGCTGTCATCGACCAGCACAGGATATACAGGTGCCAGCGTTTTCAAGGCATCCAGAGTTTCAAAATCGTCAGTGGCGTTGCCGTCGGACAACAAAACGATGCCCGCCAAAGGTTGACCGGCAAATCGCTGTTGAAGCTGCTGCAATGCAGAACACAGGTTCGACGCAGGACGATCGAAGGCCTGATTTTCGAATGTGTCGGTCCGCTCCAACCGGTCACTTAGCGTATAACGTTGCAGTTCAAAATCTTGGGCAATGCGATTTATCCAGCCATTAGGTTCAGACAATTCTCCACGATTCAAGGCATCACTGAACAATGTAGCTCGAGTCTTTTGCCCATCCATCATCACCAGATGACTGCGACTGACATCCGTCACAACTGCCAGCACGTTGGCCCCACTACGAGGTCGAGCACTGCTCCACAATGGATTAACCAGACAGGCTGTAATCAGCAACCAGCCGCCAACTCGGCAAAACGTGGCCAGCCCTAGCTTTGCCAGCCTGCTGCGACTAACCCACAAAGCGACAAAAATGCCGACGGCAGCCACAACGATCGCCGGAAAAATCCAGCTGCGATCGCCAAGTACAAGACTTGCAAGCATCATCGGACCGCCCTCTGTTCGATAGTGTGAGGCTGGTTTCTGATGTTCATTACTTATTCCCCTGTCGACTTTGCCCGAGCAGTTCATAGTAGCGTCGCACAAGGTCGTCGAATTCTTCAGGCACCGGTTCACGATCGATGGGCACCATGGATCGATCGGAATTGCGTTTCGACAACTCCTGGCTGATGCGTTTCTGCAAAGCCGTCATTTCATCCAGCAATTGCGACTTCACAAGATCCCACTGCGGTTCAGTCCCTTGGCGACGAAACTCCGCACGAATGGAACGTGCTCGATCCCGAACCTGAGCAACCCGATTACGAAGTTCGGGGTCGTCCAGTATTTCCTCAACCTCACGCAATCGATTAGACCAATCGCTGAATTCATCGCCCGTTAACGGGCGCCCCTGGTTGGCACTTTGTCCGCCGTTAGATTCGCGGCCGCCTCTCATCAGGAAGGAACCCTGACCAGAACGACCTCCCTGCCCCGACTGCTGCCCCTGGCCAGGTTGCTGACCAGGCTGCCCCTGTTGCGACGGCTGGCCCGGCTGTTGACCACCCGACTGCTGCCCCTGGCCAGGTTGCGGCGATTGATCCGACTGCTGACCTTTCCCAGGTTGCTGACCGTTCTGGCCCTGTTGTGACGGCTGGCCCTGTTGTTGACCTTGACCAGGCTGCGGCAATTGCCCAGATTGCTGACCCTGGCCTGACTGGCCACTTTGCTGTTGTCCGGTTTGCTCGCCCTGCTGCCCCTGGCCTGGTTGCTGACCAGGCTGTTGCGACTGACCTTCCTGAGCCTCGCCAGACACCTGTTCGCCTTGCTGTGGCTGGTCATCTTGTTGCTCGCCGTTCTGCTGCCTGGCTGTTTCCCCGGCACGCATCTCGCCGCTGCGATGTTGTGACTGGTCAGTTGCCTCGGCACCGCCGGGCGTTTGCTGCCCAGACTGTCGTTGCTGTGATGACTGATTGCCAGCATTCGCCGCCGCCTGCAGTTCGCTCGGCAAAGGGGCCGCTGCCCGCTGAATGCCCTGACGCTGCTGCGAAGGCTGACCGCCGGCCTGCTGACCATCACCGGAACCTTCACCGACCTGTGGTTCTGAAAGTTGCTGCCCATAACCCGGAACGCCGGGATGTTGTTCCTTAGATTCGCCGTCAGGGTTCTGGCCGGTTGCCTGAGCAATCTCACTGGACAACTGATTCGCAAGATCCTCAATTTCTTCCTGTGCTCGCCGCAACGATTCGACTTCACTGCCAAGCACTGCGTCGGCGGCGTTTTCAATTCCCTTCGCCAAATCGTCGATGCCTTTACGAGCAATCTGTTCGGCCTGCTGCCCCTGATTCCATAGGCCACGGCTGACAAGAATTTCAGTCGCCTCTAGAGCTTCCGCAGGTTTCTTTTCTCGAGTCTCCCGGATTGTGTCGTACAAGCGTCGCGACAATAACGGTTCGCTGTCTTCCGCCTTTTCCACAAGTTCTTTGGCCTGTTCTAAAACGCGTTCCAGATCGTCTCGCTGCTTTGCTACCTTTTCCTGTAGCCCTGCACGATCACGTTCGTTTCGTAAAGAAGGTCGCTGACTGCCTGAAGCGGCATCTTCTGGTTTTGCTTCGCCCGCCATTTCTCGAGCGATCTCTTCCTGACGTTCGCTCATTCTGCGCGCCTGGTCACGAAGATCCTGCATCGCTTCTGCGAACTTGTTTGATGTTTGATTACGAAACTCTTCCTGAAGCTGTGCAAACTGCCGCTCGGCCCGTGTTCCGTCAGAAATCGCCTTAGCCAGATTGCCTTCGTCCATGGCCTGCGCCGCCTGCTGCACGCGTTCACGAGCCTGTTCAACCTGTTCGCGAGTCTGCTGGTTCTGTTGTTGCTGTTCGGCCGATTGCTGATCCATCGTTTCACGCAGTTCGTCAACGTCTCGCAGCATTTCACGCTGCTCTTCACGAAGACGTTTTAGTTCGCGTTCGATCTCATCCTTTTCTGCCTGAGTCTCTGCGGCACGAAGTTCTGATTCGAGCTGCTTCAGACGATCATTCACCATTTCCTGACGGCGTGCCAGTTCTTTCAGACGGTTCAAAATCTGCAACTGCTCACCCTGTGCCGCGTTTTCTTCCTGCTGCTGTTGAGCCTGGCTTTCTGATTCGTAACGGTTACGTTCGCTGTCGAGTTCCAGTTGACTCAGTTGCTGTTGCGAAGCGCTGCTTTTCCCCTGCCCTTTTCCCTGCTGCGACTGAGAACGCTGAATTTCGTGCTCTTTCGCTCGCATCCGCATCAACCCGGCAAAGGCTGATTGTTCTGCTGAAAACGGCTTTGACAGTTCCGAGTCTCCCGGATTCATTTTGAATGCGTTAAGTGTTTCAACGGCTTTCTGCATGTCTCGTTCGACGCCATCCACCATCCGGGAGATCTCAGGATCCTGAGCCGCCTTTTCCTTCACTTCCTGCAGTTGTTCGATCGCCTGCTGCTGTGATTCAATAACCACGCCCGCGTCTTCTGAGGCCCTGGCTATCGCCTTTTCCTTCGGACGCGTTTCATCCAAAGCACGTTGAATATTCCAGGTAGCAATCATGATTTGCCGCTGCAATTCCATCAACTTTTCGGTTTCGCCGCCCTGCTGTTGTTCCTGCTGTTGTTCCTGTTGCTGTTGTTGGCTTTGCTGATCAGATTCGCGAAAGATTTCTTCGAAGCGACGGACCTCAGCGAACATCATGTCGCTATAAGTTCGCCGCGGCGTACCGTCAGCAGCAACGTCTTCGACATAGAACGAATACGACAGCAGCTCGTCCGGAACTGCGTTCAGCGTTTCCATTTCAATCGTGTGTTGTAGCTTGACCTTTGCAGCCTCGCCCCCGGCCGAACTCACTGCCGAACTCACTGCCGAACTCACTGCCCCTGGTGATGCGTCAGCGGTCGTCGAATCCGCCGCCGCCCGGTTGGCCAATGAAACTTCGCCGAAATCACCGCTGCTGATCGAATACATCACTCCGAAATCAGTTATGCCGAAGTCATCAGTCGCTTCCGCTTCGATCTGGAATTCCTGCAGCGGCGACACATTTGTATCTCGTCCTGGAAACGTCATCTTGATTTTGGGTCGCTGATTACGAGTCACCTTTAGCGAAATGGTCTCCTCGTCTGCAGCCGTGCGTCCAGCATCGTCTTCGAGATAAACCTGATATGTCCGGCTTTCGATCGCTTCAAGCGTTGTCGTCACTGTATCAATTTCCGGGCCAGCACTTACCAACGAAATCACGCTGCCATCGTCGGCTCGCAGTTCTGCAATCGCGACAGGTTTGTTCAGGTGCAGCGTCAACTGCACCGTTGAGCCTTCAACAGCCGTGATACGCAAAGTATCTTCGATAAGCTGTTCCGGTTTTTTCGTATAGGCCGGCGGCGTTATCAGTACATCTGCCTGCTGCAGACGAGGACGCACATAAGTTGTGACGCTAAAAAGTTCTGACTTATTTCCAAAATCCGGGCTGTCGATCCCGCTGAGCTCCGCGACAGAACTTCCAAACAATACTCGATAAGTGGCATCACCCGTAACGCTACTTATCACAGCCGCAAAGACACCTTCATCAACCGTTGGCTCCATCGCAAACGTGGCGGAACCGTCGGCCGTATTTAATTGCAGAACAACATCCGATGGCAGCACTCTTCCAAATCGAGCCACGACTGTCAGCGAAGTGCCGCGTTCGAGTTCGATGTTGCCAGGTTCGATCGTCAGTTCCGTCTGGCCAATCATTTCTTTCTGACCCGAAGCTTTGGCCGCCAGCAGCTGTTCCGGCGACTGCATGTCTCGCCCCCAGCGTCCCGCCGCGACAACTCCCGTCACAAGAAAGCAAAATGAAAGAAAACTCATCGTCGACCACGCCAGCATCTGCCTACCAGGGATAACCGACCGCCAGTCGGACTGACGAGCCAGCTGGTCCGCTTCTTCGATCACCCATTCGTTAAGAATCGAGGGCTGCTGCTGATGACGAGAAGACTGATCCGCTCGCACGGCTGTCAGAATCACGTCGTTTAGTTCGGGGCGATTTTTCTCAACCAGCCGAGCGGTTTCAATGGCTGTGGGCGACGGAACTTTCCATCGCGCTAACGCGAGCCCGATCAATGTAACGCCCAGCAACACTGGCAGACTGGTCGGAATCAACCCCTGCAACTGAGGCAAAAGCATTACCAGCACAACAGTCGGAACCAGCAGCAGCACCCAGTAGAGCGCCTGTCGCCGCAGGACGCGCAGCTTGTACAGCCGCTGAGCAACTATTCTTAGACTGCGTTCCAGCACGGTTCCGGTCATAATCATTCCTCGACTTCTTCGCTGTCGCCACTTCGTGCAACACCATGTACATCGCAAAGCAAAGCCCCGACTTTCACTAAACCGAGACATTGCCAATTCGCCAAACGGAATTTCAGGCAGCTGACGCAGACCGTTGCCGTTCAATTGCAGCAGCCCACAAGGATTCCGCCAGAAGACATCCCATTCCCGCCAGCAGCAGCCAACGCCACCACTTTTGTTTTCGCTCCAGTTCACTTGAACTTAGCTGACCTTTGACAACCTCTTCATTAACGTCAGACGTTTCGTCCAGAGACTTTTCAGGATCTGGCTCAACACCAATCCCAAGCACCTGTAGCTGCCCGACCGGCAGCATTTCAGTCTGACTTTCCGAAGCTGCCAGACCAGCAATCAATAACACTGAATAATCACCGTCTTCGTTTTTTCCTGTCACGGTATACCGACCAGGTGCACGGAGCCTTACCGTGGCTGATTGCGATGTTGGCTGGCCTGCAGTTACGGCCGACATTTCCTGAAGTTTATTCAGCACAAACGCCGCCGTTCGAATTTCTCCGTCGGGAAACTGAATAGACCAGTCATCCGCAGACACCAGTTCTCCGGGACGAATCATGTCGCCCACAGTCTGCACCAGCTGATCTTTTTGAGCCGGGCTAGCCAGTGAAAGAACCCGAGTTAGCAGCGGCGGAAATCGGGTCGACAACGCAAACTGGCTATCTGTGGGCTGCCAACCGGCCGCCAGCAGAATCATTCGGCCGCCAGTACCAACGTTGACTTCTGCAATCGCCGGCGTACCGGAATCAAACTTCGCCACAATCGACCAATCGCCTTCCTGACGATCTTCCTCCGAGAATATCAGGTTGCGTTGTCTCCAGAATTTAATCGACGAAAAGTCCGCAAAACGAGCATCAGAGAACACGGAAAATAGTGGATGATCGAAGTCCACGTAGCCAAGCATCGCGTAGTCATCAACGACTGCTTCTTTGACTTCAAAGTTCACTGGCAGAAACTTCTTTAACGATTCCACGGCGGCAACCGACGGTGGAGCAACTAACAGTGTTCCGGATCGATCCAGAAAATTCGCCACCGAATCCAGCAATCCTGCGGGCACAACATCAGTGGCCACAACAAACTTAACATCTGCCGGAATCGGCAACACAACTCCATCATCCTTCAATAGATCAACCACGATGACATCGCGTTCCTGATTACCGTCCAGCACTCGCTGCAGGTAATACCGCATGGATTCCGGATCGTTCAGAGCGGACGGCCCGATATGAGCGACCTTCACCACGGGGTTTTCTACGTCAGGCAGATCAATCACGTTATCAAACGGATGATCGTCACCCAGCAGTTCGACTCCGACAACCGATTTACCAACGGTAGGATCAATCACTGGCAGGATCAAGCTTCGTCGCTGCCCCGGAGCAACCGTAACTTTAATCGGCTGACCAACCGCTGCACCGCTGGCATCGAAGGTCTTCAATTCAAATTCCTGCTGCATCGTATCACCGGCGCTGGCCACGCGAACTCGAGTTCTATCTGTGCGGCGATCCTGGACAAAAGTTACGCCCACGTTGCCTTTCTTAGTCGCAGTCACCGTCTTCAATTCCACTTCGACATTCGCTGGCCAGTTTCCCGACTTGAGTTCATCCAGATCACTGCCTCGCTGAAAATCGGTAACCAACACTAATCGCCGACGATTAACGTTTAGCCGTTCCTTTGATTCCTGAGCCAGTTCGTCGGCAGCGATCCTCATGGCGGACCCTGTGTTGGTCTTCATCCAGTCTGGTTCGTACGCTTCCAGAATTCCTTCCACCAAAGCCGTCCGTTCGTCTTCAGTTGCCGAGATCCATTTTTCTCGCGACAAAAGTGTTGTCGAAGTATCCGAATACACAACGACACTCAACTGATCGTGGTCACCTAGCTGACCAATCGTATCTCTAATAATCTTCTGCACCTGTTCGTAGATACCGTCTCGTCGCATGCTCGCACTTTTGTCAACAAGCAGAGTCACGGACTGCACCACGTCATCGGTTTCATCCAGCAGAATGACTTCGCGAAGAAACGGACGAGCAAACGCTAACCCTATCAGCACCAGCGCCAGAATTCGCAGCAGCATCAACGGCCAGTGTTCGATATTCGAACGCGTGGTGAGTTTCGGCTGCGATGGCTTTAGAAACTTAACAACGCTGAACGGCATATCCTGAGTTGGAGCACGCCGCAGCATGTGCAGCACAACAGGAATTGATGCCGCCGCAACACCGGCGGCGATAAACCACTGTGTCAGAAAATCCATCAGCTGATTCTCCGATAACGGCGTCCGGGCACTGGCCTATCAAAGCACAAACAACGAACCTCACCTGTGGACTTCATCGAATTCATCGCTGCCTCCGAGCATGCAAAAAACCAGACAGCGTCAATTCCAATGGCTCGTTTGTCACTGTGCGAATAAATGCCGCTCCGAGTTTTTCGCAGACCGCCTGCACAGCATTATTATGAGCCGTGATGCGCTGCACGTAAGTTGCGTTTGCGTCCTGAGGATCGGCGTAGATCTTCTGTTTAGTTTCCAGGTCTTCAAAAAGACGCGGGCCATCTATCTTCAAATCCAGTTCAACCGGGTCCAGCACCTGAAACACGATGACATCATGCCCACAGCCACGCAATAGCTTCAGCCCCGCTTCAAACTGTTCAACCGGGGCTAACAAATCCGAAATCAGAACAACGAAGCCGCGCTTGTTCAGTCGACGAGCCGCATGTTCCAGGGCGTGTTCGGGATTTGTTTCGCTGCCGGATGTCGGTTCTTCCAGCGTCACCATGATGCGACGCAACTGACCTGGACGATACCGGGCGGGTACCACCATGCGCACACGTTCATCAAACAAACTCAACCCAACGGCATCGCCCTGTCGGTTCAGCATCCAAGCTAGAGAAGCGGCAATGGATCGACTGTAGTCGTGTTTGGTGTAACCGAGTGAACCAAACGACATCGAGTTGCTGAAGTCAGCCACGATATAGCAGCGAAGATTGGTTTCATCTTCGAACAATCGGATATAGCTGCGGTCGGTTCGAGCATAAAGTTTCCAATCCAGAAACCTCGGGTCGTCTCCCTGCGTGTACCGTCGATATTCAGAAAACTCGACAGAAAAACCATGCTTGGGACTCTTGTTCAGCCCAGTGCGAAAACCTTCTACAATCACCTTCGCGCGCAGTTCGAGCGACCTGATGCTCATCACAACTTTGGGGTCCATAAAGGACTTCGAAGGCATTGCAGGTGTGCTCACAACGCCTCCCTTTGCAAATGTCGTGTTTCCGGTTTCATAGGGGCCGACGACATTGCAGATGCAGTTGCTGCTGATTGATTTCCGCCGTGCTTATTCATTCAAGCCACCGCTTCCTGCTTCGGATGTGCGACATGCTGGAGCAATCGCTCGACAAGCGTTTCGGTGGAAACGCCTTCGGCTTCAGCGCGATAGTTTGGCAGAATGCGGTGTCGTAAAACGGGTTTTGCCAACGCCTGAATATCCGAAGCCGAAACGTAAGGTCGCCCGTCCAAAAGGGCTCGCGCCTTGCCGCCCAGCACAAGATTCTGGCCTGCGCGAAGACCGGCTCCCCAGGAAACAAGTTCGTTAATGAAGGCCGGAGCACCTTTTTGGCCTGGCCGAGAAGCCGCCGCAATTCGCACGGCGTAGCGGACCACCTCTTCTGCTATGGGAACCCGCTGAACCACCTGATGAAGTTCGCTGATAACACTTCCTGCGAACATCGACGTTATTTTTTCGCGACGTTTCGATGTTGTCTGCTGCACAACAGCAACTTCGTCGTCTTCCGGTAGATAGTCAATCAGAACATTGAACATAAAACGGTCCAGCTGAGCTTCAGGCAGCGGATAGGTGCCTTCCATCTCGATCGGGTTTTGTGTGGCAAGTACAAAAAACGGTTCATCCAGCTTGTGAACCCGACCAGCCGCCGTCACCTGATGTTCCTGCATTGCTTCCAGCAGCGCCGACTGCGTCTTCGGTGGTGTTCGGTTGATTTCGTCAGCCAGCAACACGTTTGCAAAAACGGGGCCTGGAATAAATCGCATGCGGCGATGACCACCTTCTTCTTCCAGAACTTCGGTGCCAGTGATGTCTGCCGGCATCAGGTCCGGAGTAAACTGAATGCGATTGAATTTCAGATCAAACAACTGAGCAATGGAGTTCACCAGCAGCGTCTTGGCAAGCCCCGGCGCACCGGTAATCAAACAGTGCCCTCCTGACAGCAGCGAAATCAGCAACTGCTCAACAACGTCCTTCTGCCCAATAATCACCTTCGACAGTTCGGCATCAATTTCGCTTCGCAGCGAACGCAACTGAGTAATCAGTTCACGCTCGCGTTCGCGAGTCAGTTCGCCGGTTTCCTGTGCAACTTCTTCAGACTCGGACATGTCAGTGTTAGCTTTCTATACAGTCGTATTAACAAGGCGTCTGCAAAAAACAGAACACCGAAGGAGTCAACGCTGGCATCGAATATGTTTCAGTGTGTCATCGCGTAAAAGACGATGTTGATTCCTAGTGGATACGCTTTCTTTTCAGAGAACTCTTTGAAGTACCACGGATCTTCGCCTTCGCGTTCCCAGCCGTCACCAAGATCTGTGTTATGACAGATGATCGCCATCATGCGACCGTTGTCATCGTAGAGGCCTCGATAGTGAACTTCCTGAGTATCATCGCCGCGTTCCCACGTGATCAGATTTCCGCTGGAATCAACGCGACTGGGATGCGCGTGGCCGATCGCCGGAATCTGCGGACGCTCTTTCAGGTCATAGACGCAATGAAAGATCGAATGCTCTAAAGGAATCTCACTGGCATCTCGATCCGGAAAGACGCGTTTCATTTCAGCAAGAAAATTGTCGAGCTCATCCTGCCCCCAAAAATCGTCGACCATCAGGAAGCCACCATTTAACAGATAGCTGCGCAAAGCAGTCACTTCAGCGGCTGTGAAACTTAGATCACCAGGCTCGATGATGTAAATAAACGGATAATTGAACAGCGTCGGATCCGTGAGCTCGATAATTACACCGTCCGGATGTGTATGCAGTGAAGTCAGCTGCTGCAGCCGGTAAGAAAAATTTAAATCGGCATCAGGATAATCTGTTGCCCATTTTCCTCCGCGACCACCATAGCTGTTGTAGCGAATGCGGCAAAACGTGAAGACATCGTCTTTAAACTTCTCGTCAATCTTCCAATCCGGAACGCCACGGCGATCGGGCCGACCATCGGGGCCGACCATTTGACGCTCTCGACCATATCGCCGGTTGCCTCCGAACTGAGCAATCGCTGCTGTGGTAACAAGCACTACTAACAGAGACGCAATAACGGCCAGCTTTGAGCGATTCATTGGGTATCTTCCGGATAAGCAGGATCCGTGAGTCTCTCAGATCGTAGGCGGATTAGCCACTGCGAATAAAGTGCCGATTGCCTGGAATGTCTAACACGCGAAACAATCCCAAGCTGGAGTTCCATTTCATCAATCGATTCGTTCAACCGCAAGTCAACTGTTTCAGTCCGACTTACTGTACCTAACCTATGGTAAGTCGCTTGATTCTTTTTAAGGTCACGGAAATGATGGTCAAGAACGTTTTCCGCTGCTATCACCGCGAGCCCCATAATGTTTCGACCTGTTTTCTATTGTCTGTCTGTGGTGCCACTTTGCCTGTCATGCACATCGCTGGCAGAGGACATCACTGGAGTGGGCTCGATTGGCAAAGTTCAGCGACTGCACACGGACTTTGCCTTCACAGAAGGCCCGACGTCTGATGCCGACGGCAACTTGTACTTTACGGATATACCCAACAACCGCATTCACAAGCGAGACACCAGGGGCACGCTGACTGTTTTTGTAGAACCGGCCGGTCACTGCAATGGATTGATGGTTGCCGGTGACCGATTGCTGGCCTGCGAAATGGATGGACAGTTAAAACAGTACGATCTGGCAACCGGCAAAGAAACATCACTCGCCAGCAAGTACGAAGGAGCTCGGTTTAATGCACCGAACGACCTGGTGATCGACAGGTCCGACGGCATCTATTTTTCCGACCCGCGTTTTAGAGCTCCCGACCCATGGCCTCAGGGCACAGAAGCCGTTTATTATCGATCGGCCGACGGCAAGGTCACGCGATTGATTGACGACCGCAGCGCACCCAACGGAGTGATCTTGTCTCCGGATGAGAAGACGCTGTACGTCATTCCCAGCATGGAAAAACAAATGTGGGCTTACCCAGTTGAGTCGCCGGGAAAGATTGGCCCAGGCAAAGTATTTTGCGAACTGGCTCAACCGGACGGCAAAACAGACGCAGGAGGTGACGGTTTAACAATCGACACCAACGGCAATCTGTACATTACCACAGGGCTTGGTCTGCAGGTCTTCGACGCAACCGGCAAGGCACTGGGCATCATCAAAATTCCGGAACAACCAGCTAACGTTTCGTTCGGAGGCAAAGACAACAAGACTCTGTTTGTAACAGCCAGGACGTCATTGTACTCAATCGAAACAAGCACAACCGGCCACGTCTTCCCCGGAAAGTAGTCATCACGTGTTGGGGAACAGCGGCAACAGAACCAACCTGGTTAGTTGGTAAGAAGTGTTGCCGGAATCACGCCACCGCTGGCCAATGCGCTAGCGTAAATTCGGTAGCCTTCCGCCAACGGTTGACCATCGTCATAGGTTGAATAAACGCCGGCCTGCGAATCAACGGCAGCAGACAGAGTCGGAAGTATGTCCACGCAATTAATCTGCCGTTCCGTCAATGCCTTCTGCAACCGGCTGCGTAGATCCGTTTCACGTTGAGCAAGCTGCTGCAGTCCATCAGGCAGCGAATCATTCGCAGACTGCTGGCAGTGGGCATAGACCGATTCACGAGTTGGGATCAGCATCACAATTAACCCAACGCTTTGCCGGGCACATCGTTGATGTGCCGCTGAAAGAATCTCCATCGTCCTGTCGAACGCCGCCGCGATTTGTGGTTCAGTCAGATCAACATCATGCGAAACTGCGCTAACACGCTGATTCGCAACGTAGGTTGGATTCACTGGATGATGGACTTCAAAACCAGCTGGACGCCCCAGCTTCGAATGTCGTATCAGCTGGTCAATCGCGCTGCCAGTGGCCGTGTGATACCTGATTCCGTACCGAAACGCGTTGTCGATTTCCTGTTCGGTATCGCGTTGATGAATACCTCGAGCAACATCACCCAAATCATTTCCCAGAGACAAACCGACAACAATTCGCTTCGGCCGCATCTGCAGAGCTCGAGAAATCAGGATCTCGTATTGCAAGGGCCCGTAACCGCCTACTCCCATGTTATAAACAGACTGGTTCAACGTTGCGGCAAGCTGTTGAGGCCACGATTGTTCAGGCTCGGCGTTAAAGCCCTGAGTATGTGAATCGCCAATTGCCACAATATCAGCCTGCACAAGAACTTCCGGATTTCGAAAACCGTTGTCATCGACGTCGGTTAGTTTCGGGTCAAGCACATAACCCAGCTCGGTGTCCGGAACCAGATTCGATACCGTGCTGACTGGAAAATGAGTCACGCAGCGCAGCGCGATTTCCGAGATCAGCAAAGCAAAGCTGATGGAAATCAATGCGGCCGCCAGTCGCAGCTTCCATTTTGCCGGAGCCGTACGCGCCCATCCGCAAATCATGCCAGCGACAATCAAACCGGCCACACCTATCAGCTTGACCTTCAGTCCGCCTTCGACCGCGAAGGCCACGGCAGACGCTGCCAGACCAATCCCAACCGTCCAGCACACGATAGCGCCGACGAACCCGGACGATATTTCTGATGTCCGTTTTGAAAACGCGAGTTCTTCGACAAACTTTACTTTCGCCAGCATTCCGTTGCTCATTTCATGTCCCTGAAGTTTCACTGGCGAAATTGTATCTGCTCCGGGAAAAACGGAGCAACGGCAAGATTCCCGCGAAATCAAACAACAAACAGCCACTTACAACAAACGGCGGCAACTTTGCCACGATGCACGGTCGCCGAATTTGAAGGAAATGTCACCAAACCTGAGAGCTTACCAGAACTTCTGTCACTGCAGTTCGCCATGGTTGACCGGGACCGAACTCTACAGCAGAATCGGGCTTGGTTTTCCGGTTGAAACATCACACTCAGTTGCCAGGCTCAAGGAATTTCCAAAAACAGCCTCGCATTATCCCCTGATCACGACAAACGAACACCACATGCACACTTCAAAGCTTGTCAATGCACTTGCCCCGTCCGCCACTATCGCCGCTGCCGCAAAGGCTCGCGAACTGCGATCAAAAGGCGTCGACGTTCTGGAGTTCACGCTGGGCGAACCAGACTTTACCACACCTTCCCACATCTGCGACGCTGCCCAGGCGGCCATGGAAGCCGGTCATACCCATTACACGCCAGCCACCGGCATTCCAGCTTTGAAAGCCGCAATCTGCAACGCCTTTGAACGCGATCATGGCGTGAAGTACACACCAGCTGAAGTCACCGTAAGCAACGGGGCAAAGCACGCGATCCACAACGTTCTGGCCGCGTGCTGCGATCCGGGCGATGAAGTCATCATCCCAACTCCATATTGGGTCAGCTACGGCGCTTTGGTGGAACTGGTTGGAGCGATACCTGTGCTTGTCGACACCACGGAAGAATCCGGATTTTGCATGTCAGCAGATCAGCTTCGTAATGCGATCACCCCAAAGACGCGCATGCTGATGCTGAATAGCCCCAGCAACCCCACGGGAGCCGTCTATCCAGTGGAAGCCCTGGAAGCTCTGGCACAAGTCGCTGTGGAAAAAGACATCATCGTGCTATCCGATGAAATCTATAGCAAACTGATTTACAGTGGCTATGCGTTCCGATCGTTTGCTTCATTCGGCGAAGAAGTAAAGAGACGCACAATTATCGTCGACGGAGTCAGCAAAGCGTACGCCATGACAGGCTGGCGAATCGGCTGGACTCTGGCCCCTGCTAATGTCAGCAAAGCCATTGACACGCTGCAAAGCCAGGAAACATCAAATCCCTGCAGCATCAGCCAATACGCAGCCATCGAAGCGTTGAACGGAGACCAAACCTGCATCGGCGAGATGCTGGTTGATTTTCAGCAAAGACGCGATTACGTGCTAAACCGACTGCGAGCCATGCCCGGGATTACATTTGCCGATCCGGGCGGAGCGTTCTATGCGTTCTTAAACGTCAGCAGCCACTTTGGTCGAAAACTACCGGGCGGTGCCATCGTCGATAACAGCAGTGACTTCTGCACCGCTCTGCTGGAACATGCTCACGTGGCTCTGGTCACGGGCGATGCCTTTGGAGCACCCGGTTATGTTCGGCTGGCCTTCGCCACGAACATGAAAACGATTGAAGCGGGACTGGATGCGATTGAAATTTTCCTGACAACATAAGCAGCCATGGCCGCATCTGCTGTTGATTTCCGGACTCGCAACCGCGACGGCATTGCACTGCAAAGATGACTCAACGAAAACAGGCTTCCTCAAACACAGGTCGCCACGTCAGAAACTTGCCATTTTGATCGTTAGAGTCCTGATAATCCTGATTCACATCGGCGTTCCACTGGCCATCCTGTATGGCCTGTGGAAGCTACTGCGAACCAAATGGGCCTTTACAATTGAGGTCGACGAAACCGGCGTGCGTTCTCACGAAGGCATCAGAACTCACCATCAGCGGCGGCTGCTGGAATTACTTCAGAAGACTCCCTGCGTGGAAGGCCCAATGAAGATCATGGGGCGCTACGATGAAACCGGCCGGCTGCAACTTCGTTTCCGCGGAAATGCGTCTGACAACACAAAGCAGCAGATCCGCAACTTTATTGTCAACGAATTATAAAGGCTCATTTTCTTAGGCAGACAGCTCCGCGAATCTTCGGCACACCGCGAACTCTGCTTCAATACTCCCGCAGGGCTGAAACTCCAACATCAACACCTGGCGAATAAACAATGTGATCCGGTGCACGGTTCTGGCCCACTGGACAGCCCTGCGACGTCGTCAGCGTCTGCGAAATATTTGCTGAAGTAACCGGCAGAAACTGATAAGGATCGTGGTGCACCTGCCCCACCAGAAACCTTCCATCGGGACGGTTGGCAAACAGGTGATATCGTTCCAGCAGAAATTCTTCCAACGACCCACAACTAGCCGCAGAAAGTTTGGCGGTGCGGTCAATGTGGGCCTCAATGGTGTAACCGCCCACTTGCCGATGACGCACTCCTGAATACGTTGCTCGCCCATCTGCTTCGATGCACATCTGTAATTTCGCGAACACGTAATTGAGATGCCAAAACCGGCGAGCAACAGCAACGGCAAGACGACGATTGGCATCAAGACTTAAGAACCAGACGCCGCATTGACCGTTCCTGTGGCGAACATAAGTGCGAACGTTGGTTTCCAGAAACCACGAAATCCCCGGCACAGGCGGCGACCACCGGGGTCGAACTCGTTCCATTGAAAATGGAACGACGGCCAGCCAGGCGGCTCCATCAAAGGTCTCAACTTCCAGTCCATCCGGCAACAGAGGCTGCAAGTCCGCTGGAGCAATTCGCCAATGAATAAATAGTAAATGCCGCCAGCTTTGATACCCGACAATTGTTGGGGCAAGACCCGACACGTTCGACCTTTCATGTCAATGCAGCTCAGAGACAACTTGCAGGAAAACCACGCCGGCATGCGGGCGCAGTAGCCAGAAAACCGAAACATGACGCTCAACTTAACAGAACATGTGCCCATTCCAATCAGCCGCGCGAAAGCCCATAATGGATCTCGACCGTGAGACGACCGCCGATTCATCCATTGGTTCACCACAAATTTTGAAAGAAGGTCGGCTGTCGATAACGAGTTCACGTCGTTTTTCGATAACCTGCCGCCGATCGCGTTCACAGCCGACCTTTCAGGAAAACAGCAGGAAAGTCCCATGCCACAAGAATATCCCGATGATTTAGATGGTCAGGTTCTCCGTTCTATCGCTGAAGATGGCAACGACATGACTCAGCCAATGGACGTGGAATTCCATGTAGCGGCCGCGACAGAAGAAATTGCAGACGCAATCGCTGACGCTGCAGAGAAAATTGGTTACGAGGCCAATATCTTCTTCGATGACGGCGAAGACGCCGAAGAAGACGAAGAAATCACTGAACCGTGGACCTGCACCTGTCTGAAAACGATGCTGCTTGAATACGACGCCATCATGGCGGCACAGGCTGAGCTTGACGAAATCGCAAAGCCCCTCGGCGGATACGCCGACGGCTGGGGAACGTTTGGAAATACAGAGGATTAACGCGAGGCCGGTGTGCTGAACCCTACTGAGTCGAAGCAGGGTTCAGCTGGCAGATTGTGCGCAGTTACGGTCGGCCGTCTGCGAATCGCTCTAATCGCTGAGCAATCTGAGTTGCGGCAAGCATCATCGAACTAAATCCGGGTAGCAACCGCAAGCGCCACTCCCGTTAGGCTGATGTCGACCAGAAGTCGCCAACGCCAGAATGTTTCAACGGCCGAATCTGTTCTGAAGACAGCCTTCACAAACAGAGCGATAAAAACGTTGCAGCACACGGACATCCCGAACAACATCAGCGACGCAAGAATCACCGGAGCAATATTGCCTTTTACCTTCAGCAGTTGAACTTCGCCCAGGACGATGAACATCATGGCCATTGCAAGATGGCCAAACCACCAGGCGGCAGCCAACATTCTTAGCAACACGTTTCCCGTGAATGCGCGGCGGGCGACAGCAGGACCGATGGGCCTTTGCCTCGAAAATGTTGACGCCCAAAGTCGGAATAGAAACGGACCTTCCAGCACCGCACCCAAGCCGAACACCAATAGCAGGTAGGCACCAATCGGCATTGCGATTGCCAGCTGATTAGGCAACAGCAGCATACAGACAAAAAACAACGACAGCAGTGTTCCGGAAAATGCCGCGATCCACGCTTCGAGATTTTCCAGCCGTCGAAAGAACGGCGACACTGTGTCATCGGTGTCTGGCAGAAGTACCCTTTCAGGTTGTTCAGGTTCCGGATCGTCGAGATAAGTAAAGCCGTCCAATGCATCGGCAATACAACGGTTGCGTGATGCCGACCGCTCTGCCACTCAACCGAGTCAACGCCATCAAGTCAACGAATTGTACGCGTAATAGAGTGCGTCCTAAAACCGAACTGCGAACTTCTCAATGCAAACACGACGCGTTAGCAAGCAAATTTGCGATTTCAGAACCGCCTCTGGCAACTGCTAACCACCGAGCTGACGGCGTAATGCTTCCAATTCGGCTTCGACTTCGCTGCTTTTTTCCTGCTGAGACTGATTGATGGCATGGATGGCAGTTTCTGATTCGAGCCGCACCTGAGTTGGCTCGCCGGTGAGATCAGCCAGTCGTCGCTGCGCTTCCGCGTGCCGTGCTTCGAGTGCCTTTTGAATTCGCAGCATGTTCTTAAAATTCGATTCAGTCGCTTCAAGCTCAGGTTTCAGACCATCAATGAGGTCCTCGATCTCAACCTTTCGGGTCAAAGCTTCTCGAGCGCCTGATTCGTTACCGGTTGATAGCAAGGCCTTCGCTTTCTCAACCCAGTCAACAACATGCGCCGTATGAGTTTCGATTTCTGTGCGCAGCCGATCTCGATTTGCGGCCGAAGTCCGGGCAACCCGGCGGGCACTCGCGAGCCCCTCTTCCATTTCCTCAATCACTTCTCTTAATGTCAATTGCGGATCTTCCGCTTCATCAAGAATCTGAGTCAGACTGCAGGTTACGATATCGGTCAGGCGGCTGAAATAAGGCATGGCTTGTTACTTCTTAACGCAAAACAGGTTCGCCGGAACGTCTAAGTCAGGCAAACATCAGCAAGTTTAAAGGGCATTGACTTTTTAACGATAGTAAAACGCGATGCATTTCACGGGACTGCAAGGCAGGCCAGTTACACGTAGACGCGTCATCACAGACAATAGATCAATTCATTTCAGAAACAGTTTCATCAACAAAGCCTCGACAGGTCAGATGGTATCTCAGTTTTTCTTTTGCCAGTCGCAGGCGACTCTTCGCAGTTGGCAATGTGGTTTGCATTGCGTCTGCGACCTCGGACAAAGTTAGCGAATCAAAATGATGCAGCATGAATGTCTGCCGCTGCTCTTCAGGAAGATCTTCCAGTAATTCGTAAACGGCAGCGACGACTTCGTCCTGAGTAACTTTCGCCTCGACGGAAAGCAGATCGTCCGGCAGGAGAGATAATAAGTCAGTCAATTCGCCATCTGCCGAAACCGTTACGGTAACGCGACGAACCAAGGCATCGTGCGAACCGCGACGAACGCTGTCAATCAGCAGATTTCGAGCAACTCGGAAGAACCAGCCCTTGAATCTTCCCGTAGGAAGGTAGTCCCAGGACTTCCGATAAAGTCGTAGCAAAGCGTCCTGAACAAGGTCTTCAGACTTCTGGGCATCACGTGTATTACGAAAGAAAAATCCATACAGAGGTGCCTGCCAGACCGCGACGATTTCATTAAACGCCTCAGGATCTCCTTCCTGCAGGCGAATCATTCGCTGATCGTCTTCGTTGTATCGTTCGGACATTGAGCGTGCATCATCGAAAGAAACGGGCGCCCATAAACGCGGCGGCGGTGGATAGGCTACAAACAACGCTGAACAAGCGAAAGCGTTTTGAACATCTGCAACGAAAGTCGCCCAGCATCGTGGCAGACATATTTCCTAAACCGCTTGGCCACAGGCATTTCCAGGCGGCTTTGAGGCGATCGCAGGAATTACCAGGGCATTTCAGTCAGGTCGACAATTTGAGAGGCCAACCGTTTTACAGCCTCCTGCTGAGCCGTTGCCAAAGACTGACCCACTTCCGGAGCAAAGCTTACCTGAGACGAATGCTGTGCCAGTTCCTGACCGATCGGAAACACTCGCTGCTGCAGAATCTGTCCATTGCGACGATCGACCCAGGAAACTTCTGCTCCCAGCAGCAGTTGGGTTTCTCGAGGATCGTCGAATCGTGTTTCGCTAAGAGGATTCTTACGCACATCGACGATTCGCCCACTCAGAACGGTGTCAGCCATTGGTTCGTCAACCAGTCGATAACCGGATCGCGACTTGATTTCTTTCTGCACCGCTTCGGTCAGAAGATAGTCTAGATTCCGCCGAAACGATTCCGACTTGAAGACCGGCACATAAACTGTACGAACACCCTGGACGTTGGATGGGCCAAGCATGTACCCGCAGCCACTGATCAGCGCAACGACAGCCGCCATTGCCAGTATGCCCCGGATTTTCGAGCGACTCATCACTTTTAGAATCCCGGAAAGCGAAACGGACTTTTGCTGCCCGAAGGTGAGCTAACAGACTTAACCGGCTGATCCGAATTTGAAGTTTTCGGGGCGGGAGGTCCGATCGATAAGGAAGGAAGTGACTCCAGAAATTCGCTCATACCCGGTAAGCCGCGAAGCAGCGCTGGGTCGATCTGGCGAATTTCCTGCCGTGCCATTGCTGCATAGGATGTGTCAGGAAATTCGGTAATGACCTGCATGCAGTTAATTGCAACCGCACGTGGGTTATCTTTTCGCTTGTAAATTTCCACTCTACTCCATGCTCGCTGAGCTTTCTGCAGGTACAGCTTTTTGAGGTCTTCTCTGACCTGCTGTCGATCTTCAGAATCAGGGAACAGACTGAGCGTTCGTTCTTTCAGATTTTCGGCAGAAACCAAAGTCGTGCCATCATACATAGGACCCTGATAGGAAGCCTGCTTTACGTGGGCCCCAAGCACAAATGCTTTTTCCAGATGTGGACTGTCAGGGTACTCATCACGAAGAATTTCAAAGTATCGATCCGCCTCGATATAGTCTCCGCGACGCAGATGGTACGACGCAGTCAACATCAGAGCGTCGTCCGCCAGCGGTCCTGTGGGATCATTCAGCCAGATCGACTTCAGAGCTTCGCGAGCTCGGCCACGCGTATCCACAAGCGGTCGGGTTTTGTCGAAGAAGTTAGGTATGAGACCAAACCGTACTGATGGATCACCAGGGCTAGCCAGCGTCTTGGCAGAGTCATCAGAATCCGTTTCCGTCTGCTGGCTGACAGTCTTGATCTGACCGCCGGACGCCGGGTCTGAAACTTCCAGCCAGATTTTGGCAATGGAAAACATGCGACGACTTGCATCAGCGACGTATTTTGTCGACGGGTAGTCTGCAAACAGCTTTGAGTAGGCATCCTGAGCTTTAGGATACTGCTGCATAGCGTAATAGCTTTCGCCCAGACGGAACCAGGCTTCCTCGCCGATCGAAGATTCTGCGTATTTATTCGCGATCTTCTTATAACTCTTTACGGCCTCTGGATATTTGCCGTCATCGAATAGTTTTCTAGCAACTTCAACTTCACGACGACCAGCGGTGGAAAATTTTTCGCCTCGGCTCAGCGCATCTTCTTCGTTGTGAAGAGCACGTTCCAGCGGGCCGCGAATTTTATCGGTGCTCAACAGATCCGAATGAGCGAACAGACCTTCGCCATCTGATGGCCGAAACGAGCGACAGCCAGGCAGAATTACCAGGCAACAGATCAGCATAACCATCGGTTGAATAGCGCAACGAAAGACAGCAATGACTGGGAAACGGAATTCTCCGTTAAAACCAGTTACCGATTCCTTTCGGTTTCTGTGCATCCTGCGTTGGTCCATGATGTCTAGAATTTCATATATTTGAGTGTACCTGGTTGCCTGCCAAGCACATGGGTAATTGCTGAAACCGCAAGTCGGTGACATTCAGCAGATTGTTCTTTTGTCAGTCGAATTCGTTCTGCCAGAGCTGAAGAATCACCAGTCATTTTTCTAAGTACAGCAATAGAACCAGCGGAAACCGACTTACCTTCATATTCCTGTTTGCGACACGCACCACATAGCAGTCCGCCCTGGCTGACCCAGTAAGCAAACTTACCTTCCAATTCGACAACCTCGCCACACACACAGCAATCCATAAGGTTGGGAAATGACCCAACCAGATGTAGCAAGCCGACTTCAAAACCAACAATAGCGGCTGCCGAATCCACATTTAAATCGGACAATTCTTTCAGTGCTTTGGTTGCCAGTTCAAAAATCCGGCTATCAGGATCTTCTTCTTCCGTCAGACACGACAGCAAATCGGCGATGTAATATCCGCCGTATAATGAATTCAAGCTTGTAGAAACAGGTGTAAAACGAGAAATCAGCTTTGCCTGAGTCAGCAGGCTTAGAGTTCCCGATGACTTTCGGATGAAGACTATTTCACACGTCGAAAGCAGGTCAAGAGCAGCATCGAATGGCCCCTTCAGTCTTTTCGCACCTTTTGCAAGGGCAGAGAACCTTCCGAATTCTTTGCTGAAGAATGTCACCACTCGGCTGGATTCGCTGAAATCCGCCTGCCGAATGACAATTGCCACAGCCTTTTCCGTTGACAATTCGCACACCTTTCCCGCAAAGTTCCTATTGCACCCAAATAACCAACCTGTCTGTCAGGAAGTCTCGCAGCTTGCTGCCAACAAAAAAAGCCGCAGTCAGACAAAGATCTGACTGCGGCTTCGTATTTGTACCTGCTGAATCCGAACCGCCTTGTGGCAGATCTCGAATAAGCCGGGAATCAACTAGAATGTGACAATGGCGTCAACGCCGAACGTTGTCTGTGAACCAACGTTTGGATCGTCCCAGTCATAACGAATTTCAGGTCGAACAATCAGGTTATCCATTGGCTTGATGTTCACGCCAGTGGTAACAGCGTACTGCGAAGTACCACCGTTTTTCCACCACTCACTTCGAACACCGACACCAATTTTCTCGCTGATGCTTTTGATCAGGTAGGTGTTGATACCAAGTTGGTCGTCTCCAGTGTCACGGATATTCACCATGTCACTTTGCAGAACCAGATTCAGGTCTTCCTGCAGAGCAATATCCAGCAACAGGCTGTGGCCGTAACCGCTGGCACCACCAGATCGAGCACCGAAGTTACCTGCGGTTGTGATATAGGTGAAGGTTGCGTTTTCGCCAGCCGCTGTGCTGAATCCGCCGAGGAAGTTACTTCCGCCGTCAACACTATCGAAACCAGAGTCCCAACCGGCCGTCCAACCAGCATAGATGGTAGTGTCATCGCTGGCGGCATAAGTCGCCAAAACACCGGTATGGGTGAACGGCTCCGTGTTGAACATCGTCAACGCGTGGCTGTAGAAGAAGTTATCCGGGGCAGTTACAACTTCGTACCCAACCAGCGTGTAGAAGTGACCAGCTTTGAAGCTCCAGTCACCAGAAGCAAGTTCAGCGTACAGCTGAGGAATGGCAAAGCCATAGTCAGCACCCTTTGTGAACTTACCGCCGTTGTCCCAGCTGCCCGCAGGGTTACCGAACGACTGAGTATCCCCAGCGTCGATACCGTACATTGCATCCATGCGAAAACCCCAATCGAGGCCTTTGCTGCCGTCAGCGACTTTCTCAGCGTACAACCATCCCTGATGCAGGTTGACTCGGTGAGGTGAGTTGTTGAAGGCCCCTGCATCGCCACGAGTTGTGGAACGAGGTGTGAATCCGCTATGGTAACCCATCTGCACCCAACCGCCGAAAGTGATTTCGCTTTCGCTATCACCACCGAACAGTCCGCATCCGTCGCCACAACCTTCTGCACATCCATCGCCGCAACCGGCAAGAATGTCTTCGCTGCAACCCGCTGGGGCACAGCAGCTTGACTCTTTGCAGCAACTCATTGATGCCAGCTGAATTGTCAGCGGGTCATTGTTGTCAGCAAAAATTTGCTGGCAACGCTCACTAGGTCCTCCGGCGTTGTAGACTTCTCCGGCCATACCGACAGCACTTGTTGCCATCGAACCGAATAATGCCGCACTCGCACAGAGCGAAGTCCATGATCTTCTGATCATCTTACAATCCCTCGCAATTTAATCCGTGAAAATCAAAGGAGCTTTCCTCCCGAAAGCCATCGGTGCCTTGATTCACTATTGTTTTGCCATAGCCCGGTTTGAGTCACTGCAATCGGACGGACTTGGGCAGAATTCCGATTCCACACACTATGGAATCTTCACTGGTGTATTGGATATCGACGCCGACCATTGAGAGAGCAAGGTCGACACCAATATCCACCGAACAAAAGCCAGGGTTTACCGAACCAAGTGAAACGAACACCGCAACCCAATCCGACGTCGTTATCTTTCCCAATCGCCATATTTGGAACAAGCGGTCCGGTCTGGATTATTGGTTTGCAGCTCAAATAGGTGAATCAACTGAAGATATGATGTTTACGCCCAAAAACATCGGCAAGCAATGCCGATTCGCGGCTCGATGCTTATGATCACGTAGACTGGGAAGCATTGTGCGACTTTGCGGATCCACCAGACTGCATGTGATTACAGGGGTATATAAATGGCAGACAACCGAGCCCTAAGACAATTTCTCCAATCGCTTAAGTCAGCCGGAATTTCGTATTTGCCGCATGTTGTCCTCCCCAAGGTGACTCATAAAGCACATCGACTGGCCCGCACCGCACCATCTCAGGCAAAAAATTCACCAGCGCCTCCGGTGACTCAGGTGAAAAAGAAAGCCGGCGAAGTTCGCACACCAGCGGCACTTTCAGAAACGGTTAGCCTTCTGGCTCAGATACCAGAATCCCAATCGCAAAAAAATGATGCTCTGCACCAGCTTGCTGCAATCGTCGCCAACTGTAAACGCTGCCCGGAACTCGTCGACAGCCGCCGCCAAACCGTCTTCGGTGTGGGCAACCCGGACGCAAAAATTATGTTTATCGGAGAAGCACCGGGGGCCGACGAGGATCGTGTGGGCGAGCCATTTGTCGGAACCGCAGGACAACTGCTTGATAAGATCATTGTCGCCGCAGGCCTGAAGCGAGAAGACATTTACATCTGCAACGTCTTACGATGTCGGCCTCCAGGAAACCGGAACCCGCATGCACAGGAAATTGCCAACTGCCGCGAGTTTCTGGACGGGCAAATAAAGATTGTTGACCCGGAATACATTGTCTGCTGGGGCAACGTGGCAGCGCAGAATTTGCTCGGTAATACTCAGGCCATCGGCAAACTTCGAGGCAGTTTCTGGTCTCACGGTACGGCCAAGGTGCTATGCACCTATCACCCGTCGTATCTGCTCAGAAACCCAGCCGCGAAAAAGCTGGTTTGGGAAGACATGAAACTGCTGATGGCCGAACTCGGCATGCAACCCTAGCGGTAGAGCAGGATCAATCGCGGAATTATTCGGCGGTATTCGGAGGCTCACTCTTTGAGTCAGCTCGTGTTGCCTTGCGATTCATGAAGTGCGGTTTTGAGATGCCGTCTTTCCCGGGCTTCACGTTGACGCCCGCATCTCCTTCTGACAGCAGAAAACTGACAACGTCTCTGCGGTATAGAAATCCGACAACAGAATCCATTTCGTCGACGACAGGAACAATTCCGTGACAGGACGAACGAAACAAATGTAGAACGCTGTTTAATTCGGCATCCATTCTCACAGATTCTGCATGTCGCGACACAATCTGAGAAATGGTTTGGTCTCGGGCTGAAACTGACATAAGTTGCCGGATAACGGCATTCTCTGTCACAACTCCAAGCATTTTCCCCGTATCGCTGGCAACAACCAGCACGGACAAATCGTTTGTTACAAGAATCTCAGCGGCCTCACGCAGGTAAGTAGATTCCAAAACGACCGATGTGGGACAGACTCGCATCAGTTGGGATACGGGTAGCTGCTGCATTTGTGTGCTTTCCAGCAGGACAACCTTGAAGGCAGATGTGTGGCCCGACGAAACGTTTCTAATCGTCATGGGGAAACCTAGTACCAAATCCCCAAATCAATTCGCCGGGTTCCACCCCCCCGGTGACTTTTCACCTCATTTCGGCACTGAGCGACCTTCTATACTGTTCGTATCGGATGTAACGCCGCCGTACTGCAGCCAGACGCAGATCTTTGCCAATCGATGGTTTTCACATCCTGTCAGCGTGGTTCAGACTCCTCCAAATTGCATAAGTCTTCTTTTCCTGACAATTGCAGCTACTCTTGCCATCGGGTAAATACCATGATTCGGTTCCCGCAAATCGTCGCGATAACTGGGAGATTCGTCTGATGAACGTCCGCCTTCTGACCACCCTAATAATTGGACTTCAATCACTTTCGGTGAACGCAGCCACCATCAGTGAGTGTCAGGAAATGCTTCGAATTGGACGGTACGTCGAATGCCTTGATGCCACAACACAGGCCGTCAACAGACGCAGTTACGGTGAAGACTGGCCGATCCTGAAAGCAGAAGCCGAGATCCAGTTGGGCCGCTATCCGCAGGCCACCGAAACCGTGACGGAAGGTATCCAGCGATATTCGTGGAGCATCCGATTGCGAATGCAGGCCTATCAACTGTCACAGCTCGGAGGCGACCGTTCCGACGCACAAAGAATGCTGGATGAAATCAACGGGCTGGCAACCGATGCGCCATGGCGTTACACCGACGCAGATGACCTTGTGGCGTTAGGGCAAGCCGCGATCGAGCTCGGCGCTGACCCCAAAGATGTACTGGAAGGTTTTTTTGATCGAGCACGACGAAACTACAAAAGCAGGCCCGAAGGACATCTTGCCGCAGGCCAACTGGCAATCGACAAAGGCGACTTCGCCCTGGCCGCCGAAGTGCTTCGACCTGCCGTACAGCAGTTCGCCGACAACCCCACCGCCCTGTTTCTGCTGTCCGAAGCCGTAAGCTCATCCGCACCGTCAGAAGCTACCGCCCTGCTGCAGCAGATTCTGGAAATCAATCCGAACTTTACTCCGGCGCTGCTGCAATTGGCACAACGACAGATTGATGCTGAAGCCTATGAAGTCGCTGAAGCTATCCTGGCAAAGATCCACGAAATCAATGCATGGCACCCTGAATCTTATGCGCTCGCCGCCGCCATCCACCATCTGCGAAACGATCCCGTCGAAGAATCGCGATGTCGCAGTAAGGCCCTCGCATTTTCCGGAACGAATCCGGCGATCGACCATCTGATCGGAGAAATCCTGTCACGGAAGTATCGATTCGCAGAAGGTGCGCAATATCAAAAGCAGGCTTTGAAGGCAGATCCGCTGTACCTTCCGGCCAAAACTCAATTGGCTCAGGACCTTCTGAGACTCGGACTGGAAGACGATGGCTGGCAACTGGCAGATGATGCTCAGAAGCAGGATAAGTACAGCACAACCCTGTATAACCTGATGACTCTGAAGAACAGCCTGGACAACTTCACCACAATCAAGACGGATCGATTTACAATCCGCATGGATCGGCAGGAGGCCGCCGTCTATGGAAAGCTGGTCGAATCACTATTGAACCTTGCCTTCGAATCGCTTACCGAAAAGTATCAGTACACGCCGACCGAACCAGTGGTCGTTGAGATCTTCAACCGTAAAGACGACTTTGCCGTGCGTACGTTTGGTGTGCCGGATGTCGCCGGCTTTCTGGGAGTGTGCTTTGGAAAGGTCATAACGGCCAATAGTCCGGCTTCTCAAAGAGAAAGCCCGAACAACTGGGAGTCAGTGCTGTGGCACGAATTCTGTCACGTGATCACTCTGCAAATGACCCACAACAAAATGCCACGCTGGTTGAGCGAAGGAATCTCAGTTTACGAAGAACGACTTCGCGACGTTCGCTGGGGACAACATATGACACCCGGATTTCGGAACCGGATCCTGCAGGGAAATGTGACACCCGTTAGCCAGCTAAGCAGCGCTTTTCTGAATGCGAAGTCCGGTGATGATCTCAGTTTCGCGTATTATGAATCATCCATGGTCGTGGAACACATTGTGCAAAAGCACGGGTTCGATGCTTTGCCTGGCGTGCTGAAAGAACTAAGAAACGGCTTCACTATCAATGATGCTCTGGATCGCCACACCGGTGGTATCGCTGAACTGGATTTATCATTCGAAGAGTATTTCACATCCTTAGCAAACGACTTTGCAAAAGACGTAGTCTTTGAGGTGACCGCAGACGAAGCTGAAAATCTAATTGAACTGGCTGGCACTAATCCACGGCACTACCCGGCCGGACTTGCCGCCGCCGCTGCACTTATCGGGCAATCTGAATTCGCCGCCGCAGAGGCCAGATTGAAAGAACTAATCAGCCTTTACCCGGAAGATGCCTCTCGTAATTGCGCTCGCAGCATTCTGGCGGAGCTCTACCAAAAGCTTGATCAACCAGAAAAACAGGCTGAAGTTCTGGCGACTCATCTGGAGCGCAGTGGAGATGACCTGGACGCGGCGGTCACCCTGTTGACACTGCAGTTAAGTGCTCAGAACTGGAGTGAAGCTCTTAAGACAGGCCGTATGATCACAGCCATCGACCCGCTGAAACCAAATGCTCTCCGCGGCTATCTGCAGGCTGCGTTGGCAAAAAAAGACAACAGCCTGGCTGTGGACGTGCTGCAAGCTTTGTTGGAACTGGAGCCATCGGACGCCGCCCGATTCCATTATCAGATTGCTGAACTTGTTAACGCTGACAATCCCAATGCGGCGAAGCAACACGTCCTGATGGCCCTGGAACAGGCACCTCGATACCGAGCCGCACACCGTCTGTTATTAAAGCTTTGCGAAGAACCGGTTTCTAAAAACTGAAAACGAATTGACGTTTAAAGTTGGGCGAAACCCTGACGCAGTCTGGTGGCATGGACATTTCCGCAAGGCGTGCCGTTGACATCGTGAGTCAAGAACCTGAGCCTATTGCCCCTGCAGTTGCTGCAATATTCGGCGGTGCTCCGCGGCAAGGTCCGGTTCTTCCAGAGCGACGCAGACCTTTACCAGCAACTCGCGATGATTCTTATTCTTCAGTCGTTCCGGAAGTGACACTTCCAGGTCGCGTCGTGCGTCCTCCCAGCGTTCCATCGCAATATAAACTTCAGCGCGGGTCGAAAGCACTTCGGCGTTATCAGGCAACATCGTCAAAGCATCATCGGTCAATTGCAGCGCCCGTTCAGTATCGCCTCCGTTGCCTCGAACCAATGCCAACGCAAGATTATTCAATACAATTGGGTTAGTTCTTGTCAGGCCATACGCGCGTTTCAAATACCGTCTGGCTTTTGTTACGTCGTTCGCCTGCAAGGCAATGCTGCCAATCAGATTGTAGATCTCTGAATTCACCGTTCCGACTGCAAGCAGCCTGTTCACTTCCTGATTCGCAGCGTCAGCCAGACTGTTTTCTGAGCAGCTAAGCGAAACATATCGTTCAAGAACGTGTGTTGAGACAGCATTTGTCAGCAATGCAGCGTTCAACAACTTAAACGGTTCAGCGGAATTCCTAAAATTGTCGGCCGCAAGCTTTCGATCGTAAAGTGCAACGCAAACACGACCATATTGAGAATCCCACCGGCTCTGCTCCTGATCAGACAGGACGAATTTTTCATCTCGAATATTTTCCAAGACATGCATTGCCGCAGGAAATCGCGAGGTCAGCACAAGAAGTTCTGCGTCTTCCAGTAACGTTTCCGCTTTACCTTGATCTGAAGCTTGTTCTTGCTGAACTTCTGCAAGAACTTTGTCCGCAACTTCACGTGCAGCAATATTGCGTCCGGCCGATTTCAACAGCCTGACTTGCAAAATTCTTAGTCGCCGATCTGCAGACGCCAGTGATTCAATCTGCCAAATGGCCTCATCAGACTCACCAACACAAGACAGGGATTGAGACAACAGGACACGCAACTCAACTGACAAAGGATCTACTGCCCGCAATGCGTCAATTGCCGGCAGCAGTTCGTCAGGAGAAAAACTGGCTCCCACTGCGTCCAGAGCAACAGCCTGTTGAAGCAGTCCAAAATTCGTCGGATTCAAACGAATCGCCTCGACAATAAGTTTCGCACAGGAATCTTTGTTCCACAGGGAACCACGAATGCGTGTCAGGGCCAGATTTCCATAAAGCTGAGCAAGTGCTGAACGCAGCTCCTGACCATTTTCTACAGCAAGCCCTTCTTTCAAAACTCGCTCTGCATCAGCAGGCTGATCTTTCAAAACAAACGTTTCCGCGACGCTGATACGCGACTGAAAGTCAGCCGGGTTCTGCATCAATCGATCACCAAAAAAAGAAGAAGCCAGGCTTAGGTAGTTGTCGATTTGACTTCCACTTCTTTTAAGCTGTTTCTGTAGCCTGACCAGCGGAATACTGAACTCGGGGTAGTCATCAACAAGATCCAGAAGATGTTCTTCCGCTGCTTTGAACTGCCCCTTATTGACCAACAGAGCCGCCAGCACTCGTTTCGCGGATACATTCCGGGCTTCCTCCTTCAAAACCAACATTGCCTGAGCTTCGATCTGGTGTGCGCTCATCGGCAGAACTGGCTGTTCAGATGTCGCCTGAGATATCAACCAAAGCCGTGCGTGAATGTAGGCATTCACTTCGTCGGAAGTCAGTGCTTCAAGGTGAGCAACCGCTCTCGATACCTGACCAACATCCAACAGATGCAGCGCCAGCTGAAATCGATATCGATTGTCGCCGGGACGTAGTCTCACGAGACTCTCTAGATACAGACTGGATTTTTCCGTATCCCCTTCCTGAATCGAGGTCGCAACGGCTGCTTCATATTGCTTCACCACATCGTCTCGTGGAGCACCGCGCAACCAAAGTAAGAACGCTCCTCCACCAATCCCAATTGCCAGAACTGGAAGCGACACCCACAGCAGGCGATAGTTTCTTGACAGAAACCAGCTTTCCAAAAACGAATAGCCCCATAAGAAAACATTTTGTGGACGAGCCAGGTCAAAAAAACCGGGCTGCTTTCGGTCTTCTGAGAAATCCAAGAAATAAGGAGTGCCCGTGCCGAGCGAATTTGATGATTCTTCTTCTGGCATAACAATCGATTCTCAACTTCAGACTTCGCAAGAACTCAAAACATCAACACGAATTCCAGAAATCAAAAGACCTGCCACTGAGCAACCAAAGCTCCAATGCACACGCATCCCGCCACTGCCACCTGAACCCTATGAGAAAACAAGCCATCTGCTGTCGTTTCCTTAGTCACGAATGAGATACGCGGCATAACAAGAAACAGCCAATTCCAAATCGCTGTGAATGGATTGTAAAATCTGGAAGCCACACCGGCTCTGGGAAAGTCTGGCACCGGAGACAGCAGAAAATTCATCAATGCGTCTGTGCTGAAGACCAGCAACGCGGCAACAACTAATGCGACGTAACCAATCGTGTCGTGCTGCCAGCCCGTTGACAAATCTACTTCATAACTAAACCATGCCATGGAAATCGAAGCCACTCGAATGACGTTCAACAATCCGGCAAGACACCCTGCACTCAATAGCACTAACCCGGAATGCAGCCACGTGCGGCGATATCCACAGACGATCAATGATGCCAGAAACAGCAACGTAAACAGTGACTGGACACCGCTGCAGGCTTCTTCGACCAGAAATCTCTTCCCGGAAAACTCAAGAATGTTGCCTTCTCGCAGGTGCAGGAATCCAAAATGATTCAACAACTGGCTGGCAACTTGGGTTGTCTTGGTTTGCAGCCAATGAATCACGTCCAGATCCCACTGCAGTGGTGGTCGGATCGTTAGCAACGGCAGAAGGGCAAGATAAGCCAACGAGCGATCGGACTCCGAGTCTGTAAATGATCGGCAGATCGCCAAACACAGAAAGAATGCTCCGACACACACAAGCCACGGGCTAGTCAGGTATATTCCTGCTGCCAAAAAGACAACGTCGACAACCAACATCGTTGTGCTGAACTCATCCCACCGGAAACTGCCCTTCACGCGTCGCGTTAAAAACAACCATGCGAACGCGCCAAAAGCGAAGGGGAAAAACTGATAGTGTTCCAGCGACCAAAGCCTAATGTACAGGAGACATGCAAAGGGCAGATGAGCGATGGCAATCAGCGCTAATGGCAGGTACTGGTTTAATGAATTTTTAATCCGAGATATCTCACAGACAAAACTTCCGTCCGCGTTTCTTATTTATATTCAATTTAGATTGCGTGCCGCCCTGCTTCCATGGACCACCAATCTTCGCCAACATACCCTATCGCTACGGACAGACGCAAATCAACTGTTCCGTCCACTGCTCTCCCTAAACGCTTAGGAAAATCAGTTTTGAACTCTCGATCACATTCACCCATTATCAAGCTGCACGCCGACGATAACGTGGCTGTCGCCAAAGAACAACTCGCCAAAGAACAACGTGTCATTTGCGACGGTTGCGAGCTATTAACAAAGTCTTCCATTCCAGCAGGACACAAGGTCGCCACCAGGGAAATACCAAACTGTTCCCCTATAGTTAAATTCGGGCAGACCATTGGATATGCGGTGAACGATATTCCAGCAGGGGAATGGGTTCACGTCCACAACGTTGCGGCGACTAAGCCCGGTTTGGAATTTAATTTTTCAACAGATCTTCGCATTCCCCCCAAACCAGACATTGAACTTACGTTTGACGGTTTCCGCCGGGCCAATGGAAAGTCGGGGACTCGCAATTACATCGCCGTGATAAGTACGGTGAACTGTTCGGCGACAACCGCAAAGTATGTAGCCCGGGAACTGGCAGAAACTGATTTGACGGACTATCCCAATATTGATGGCATAGTGCCGTTAGTCCACAAATCCGGCTGCGCCCTGGCATTTGGCGGCGAAGACCACCTGCAACTGAACAGAACTCTGGCTGGCTTCGCATCCCACCCAAACATCGTGGCGTGCATCATTCTCGGCCTCGGCTGCGAAACAGCTCAGGCAACGCACCTGGAACGAGAACACAACCTTGTTCAGCTCGGTGGCACGCAGCAGCATGAATACGGAAGCCGACCGCTGGTGCTGAACATTCAGGAAGTAGGAGGTGTGCGAAAAACCGTCCAACGCGCCGTCGCCGTACTTCGCGAGCTTCTGCCGGAAGCCAACAACGTCAAACGCGTTCCGATTCCGGTTAGTGAACTTATGGTCGCCATGGAATGTGGTGGCAGTGATGGTAACAGCGGTATAACGGCAAATCCTGCCGTGGGCATCGCCAGCGACCTTCTTGTTGCTCACGGAGCGACCACGATTCTGTCAGAAACGACAGAAATCTACGGGGCCGAACACATGCTGACGCGCCGAGCCATAACGCCGGAAGTTGGTGAACAGCTTCTGGAACGCATTCGATGGTGGGAAGACTATGCTCGGCGGCACGGAGCTTCGATCAACAACAATCCGTCCGTCGGAAACAAGAATGGTGGACTGACAACGATCTACGAGAAATCACTCGGCGCGATCGCCAAGGCTGGCACCTCTCCTTTAAATGCTGTCTACAAATACGCGGAACCAATCACGCAGAAGGGATTTGTGATCATGGACAGCCCGGGCTTTGATCCGGCATCAATTACCGGAAAAGTGGCCAGCGGTGCTCAGGTTGTGGTTTTCACAACCGGTCGAGGCAGCTGTTTTGGCTGCAAACCGTCACCAACAATCAAAGTCGCTACAAATACATCCATGTTCAATCGCATGCAGGATGACATGGATATCAACGCGGGCACGATTCTGGAAGGAGCCAGCGTTGAATCCGTTGGGCAGCAGATTTTTGAACGAATTATTGCCACCGCCAGCGGTCAGGCCACGCTGAGTGAGGCTCAGGGAATCGGCGATGAAGAATTTTGTCCCTGGTTTCCCGGCCCAATTTTCTAAGAAGCACCTCGTGCAGCTTTTGGCGGTTCGCATCCAACAATTCAGTGTCGCAAGAACCGGCATATTCAGCATGCCCTGAAAAATCACTACCAGCCGGACAATCCCTACAGTTTTACAAATTGCCTGACCGATACTATCCAAAAGATCGTCTCAACGCGCTCGGTCTGTCGTTGCGTTACGACAGACACCGAGAGCCAACTGAGGCAGAAAAGCCAGTCAAAACCTTGGCTTCTTAAGGATAGATCAATGTCGATTTGGCCCCGTCTGACAACCGTTGTGCCCTTGCTGCTGGCTCTTGCAGTGTCAGCAGAAAGCTCTGCGCAAATGATGGAACACCCATCATACGGAGCGCCGGCATTTATGGGCGGCCCGCAGCAAGCGTATTCTGCCGCTCCCGGTATGCCTCAATCATATCAGTCCCATCCAATGATCTCACCATACGATCATGCGATGGAACAGCACTTCAGTTCTGATGGATTGTGGTTTAAAAGGTCGCTAAGTGGCATGAGCCGCATGAACGACTATTACTTCAGCCTTTCCTACATGCGAACTAAAACCCGCAATCTCGAAGGTCGAATTGGGGACCTGAGCGCACCCACATTTACAATTGAAGAGACACTGAATGGTGTCAATGCAAATCTTCCCGACGCTCTATCTCTGAACAATTTCAACCCGGGAGAAGCCAACTTCATCCCGGACGTAACTGGTCATGGAATTCTGATGACCGGTGGTATAAAAAACCGCAACGGCTGGGGGTTTGACTGGAATGTGCAATGGAACGGAAATTCGACCAGCAAGTACAATTCCCGAGCGAACTACGAGAGCTACCGACTGAGTTCCATCGACGCGATAATTCTGGAGGCGACAACCGGCCAGGGCGGGTTTCCGGGAGCCCTTGAATCCTTTCGAGAACGCAGCCTTGTTGACAACCAAATTCTGACAACAGGCGACATCACATCCGCACTGGCCCTGGACTTCGGAATTTTCGGCACTGCCGCAGACGTACTCGATCGACAGTTATTCAATCTGCACGCTATCCCGCTACAAAATGGCGTTGACTTCGACGGCTTCAACCAGCGTTTCGACCTCGATTACATTCTGGAACACAGCGTAGAATCGTTTGGTGCCGGTGCAGATTTTGTCTCAACAGCTATTCATGAGAGTGATAATCTGAAAGTCAGCACGGTTGTGGGCGGCCAGTACATGCGTGTGAACGAAGGCATGTTCTTCCGAGGTGTGGATTCCGGTTTGATCTACGATCAAAACCTACCGGATGGGCTCGATGACGACAACGATGGTGTCTACGACAACGTTGCTGAAACCGGTACCGCGACATTTACCGAAGGTAATCCATACGGAAACATCGCTATCGGTGGCAACTCGCTGATTCGGTCATTCGTCGACAGTTCTGTTCAGAGCACCATGGGAGGACCGGAATTCGGCCTGAAATATGTTCTGGGTGATGACGATGGGTTCGCAATCAAAGGTGCCACAAAAGTCGGTGCGTTGTTTAACCACGAACGCGTTCAGCTTCAGGGAGATAACATCGGCGACAGCGTCACAACTACGGTTGATCTGGTAACCGGCAACACAATCCTGCAGGACATGTTTGACACCACAACATCGACTGCGGTTCCGCTGACACAAAATGCGTTTTCGGACAACAAAACCAGCACGCACGTGTCGCCTATGTTCCAACAATCAGTCACAGCCGAACTTCCAATCTTCTCGAAGATTCCTGTTTTGCGAGATATTTCACAGCTTGAACACGCTACCTTTCAGGCTGGCTGGAACTTCATCTGGATCGGTGAAGTTGCCGACCCGAACCAATCCATTACATGGGTGACAAACCCACGAGCAAACCTGTTCCCAGGGATCGATGTTAAACGCTCAAGCTTCTTTCAGAACTCGTTTAATCTGGGAATCAACTGGGAATACTAAGCGACTGGCAAAAGCACCGGACCAGTACGTGACCGTTAGAAAAAGCGGTCACCCGAAACAATGCGACGCGCGATTATCGATCAACGTGAGACTCTGTAAGCGACAACAGCACGGTGCAGGTGCTGAACCTGATACAAGCCGATGTTTCCTGCCGCGTAATGCCGTGCCATGGTTTCTTGCTCCGCCTGTCGGCTTGACGTGCATTCTCAGTTCCAGAATCATCTCGCTTCATTCAATCAAATCGATGAAGCGTTCCATGGATCGCAACGCGCAATAGGTCACAGTGCGATCGTGGAACTCTTTGTCCCGGCCTTGCCCGCGAATCGCAGCAGCAACAAACACGGCTTCCGAATGTTGTTTCTGAAGTCGTGTTTCCAGCACATCAAGATTCCACTGGCCGACCGAAACATCGTTGCGAAGAAAGACAGCTCGCTTCTGTTTACGGTCGACTTTCAGCCGCAGCTCGCTTGAATTCACCACTGACGTGACCGGCGTGTAGCTAATTCCCGTGTCTCCGGGACGCTGCATCTTCACAAACTCAGTCCGCGATACCGGATCCAACGTCTTAGAAATTCCAGCAACGCCGGACTCTCAGCAGGCGTAGGCTTCGCAGCAGGTTCGGCCGCAGACAACGGTAATTGTGCGGCAAGAATTAAGCATATCCGGCACAGGTTTCGACCAAACGATGTGGATGCTCGTTGCAGGCAATTTCGATTTATCATCTCAATTCGAAGCCAGTTCATCCAGGCGTCGAACCGTTGCCTGATATGCGATCACGCATACAATAACTTCCAGCGCTATTAAAAACAGGGGCATCAGATATCGAACGACGTCAAACGATCCGCGGCCTCCGACTGCTATGAGTGACATCGAAATTCCACAGAACATGGGCATGGCAATCCACAGAACGGCCACCGCAAGTAACATTCCACCGTGCCGAACATAAGCTGTCAAAAGCAACCCAACATGCAGTGTCACCGCGACCCACGATACAAAGTGCCAGCACCAGGGTTCGGCCAGAAAGCTGACGATATCGTCAGCCGAAGCACCCGATGTCAGCAGCATTAGGAAGGTAAAAAAAGCAAGCCCAAACCCACCAGCCACGGCCGCTGGCATGATGCCGATAAGCATCGACCCGAAGATTGACGAGGTTTTTTTCGGCAGCATCACCAACGATGCCAGAGTCTTCTCGTGAATCTCTTTGCGGACCAGCCCACCAAACAATCGGGCGATGTTGATCAGAAAAAAGCACCCCGAGGCAAAGATGCAGATGCCAAGAATGATCTGCCGATCGACTCCCAACTCGAAGATGTAAGCGAAGGTCGCCGCTAAACAGAAAATCACCAGAGGTGCCACAATCAGTCGCATCAAAATCCATGTTCGCCCGCCGGAAACGAAGTACCACGACTTCCACTTCACGGCGTCCGACCAAACTCGCGAAACAGACACTCGCTTCTTCAACATGGCAACTCGCGGCGAATCCTTGTCTGCCCCGCTCAGTGCCCGGGCTGTACAGGGCTCAAACAATAACCAGCTCAAACCGAAGAAGGCCATCGCAATGAACAGGTGAAACGTCATATTCGCGTGCCACAGATCGGACGGGTTGAACGACAACAAACTTGCACTCAAATTATTCACCAGCGACCGCTGCGATAGCCAAAACGAAAGCTGCTGAAACATGTCTCGCCAAACTGATATCGTCGAAGACCTGCCAAAGATTGACCGGTCAAGCCCCGATGCAAGGCCAGCCCACCAGTGCCCAAACTCGAACAGGGCCCACAGTAAACAGGTCAGCGTAAACGCACGCGATGTTGTTCGGCTAACCACACTGGCAAAGAACCCAAAAAGGGGACATTGTACTTTAACTGTGTTGCGAGCCTTGTTGTCGTGATGGAATGCCACGCACGGCCCGAGCATCGCAAGGCGGTTTTGTTTACCACGTTCTTAATCGCGGTAACGGTCGCAATGATGTTTTTCACAAGCCGGATGACTTCCTCGCTTTCGTCAAACTGATGCGAGAGGCACACGAAAAAGTGCCCATGCGGTTGGTGGGGTTTTGCCTCATGAACAATCATTTCCACCTGCTGCTATGGCCACATAAGGACGGTGACCTGAGCCGATGGATGCAATGGTTGATGACAGCTCACGTGCGCCGTTATCACAGCCATTATCACAGCCGTTATCACAGTAGCGGTCACGTCTGGCAGGGGCGGTTTAAGGCGTTTCCCATGCAAGCGGATGATCACTACTGCACTGTTCTGCGGTACGTTGAACGCAATCCGCTTCGAGCCAACATGGTGAAGCGCAGCCAAGACGGGGAGTGGTCCAGTTTGCTGCCAAACGCTCGCAGTGGCCCCGACGGTCTGTTGTGCGAAGGCCCATTGCCGAAGCATTCGCAGTGGACACGGTTCGTCAACGGAGCCGAAACGCAAGCGGAACTCAAAGCATTGCGTCACAGTCTTTCGCGGGGGACACCCTTCGGCGATTCGACATGGCAGCCGTCAACGGCCATCCAACTCGGACTGGAGTCCTCGCTCCGTCCACGCGGACGCCCCAGAAAGCCGAAAAAGTAGAATGTCCCCTTTTTGCGTTCTCACAGCAGACGCCAGCTCAATACTATCCGCATAAGGCGTGCGGAGCGAAGCGTCTCAGTTCAACGGACAATCTATCCCGCCGTTGCAGTTGGGATAGATTGCTATTCGTTTTACCCATCTAAACGGAGGCGGCACATTGAAATCAAAAGCAGTGTATGTGGTGTGGGCCTGGGTCGCTGCTTGCGTGCCGATTAGCAATGCAAACGCAGAGGATCCAAAACCTGACGCAATCCTCTTCAGCGAGAGCTTTGATGATGCAGATCTCCTGAAGCGGGGTTGGTACGACGGTTCCAAATTCAAAGTTGTTTCGGACGTGGCATACGCTGGAAGAGGTTGCATCGAATACCGCTGGAAGGACAAGGCTACGAAACCTCATACGAGTTCCGGAGTCCGGCATCCACTTAAGGCTACGGACGAGTTGTTCTGAAGTTCCGTAGATTTAGTGGGCGCGGGTTAAGGTTATTTGAGACAGGCATTTTGTCTCGGAAAAATGTTGTGTGAGGATTTGCCTTCGTCGGAGCCGGTCGTCGTTCACTCACTTGCTGCCGTGAATGATGGCCGGCGTAGATGAATGCAAATCCGGTTTCATGCCTTTGTGGGTGGGGTTCGAGTGAACTCTGTTTCCGTCATCCCTGCTGTTCGAACTGCTCCGGACTTATTCCGCCCAGAGCCGAATGACGCCGAACGCGATTATAAAACACTTCGATGTACTCGAAAATGCTTGCACGTGCTTCGGCCTGATCCGCGTAGTCGCACTGGTGCACAAGTTCCTTCTTCAGCGTCGCGAAAAAACTCTCCGCCACAGCGTTGTCCCAGCAGTTCCCCTTGCGACTCATGCTGCAATCGATGCCGTTGCGACGCAGCGCCGACCGAAAGGCCTGACTGC
>Ga0209390_10000104_pt1 | contig 141438 bp, 113 predicted proteins | sample BON01_FD_187212 | JGI IMG/M metagenome (GOLD analysis project Ga0209390, IMG submission 187212) | Freshwater microbial communities from Lake Bonney liftoff mats and glacier meltwater in Antarctica - BON-01 (SPAdes) (version 2) | ecosystem: Environmental > Aquatic > Freshwater > Ice > Glacier...
TATACTTTATGCAAGTTCAAACGGAAACTGAATCAAAAGTTGAGAAACTGATTATTCAATAGAAGTTTAGAGTACCTTACTAGGAAATCCCGAGTCGAAAGGCTCGGGATTTTTTTGTTTAGCCTTGAAGGGGTTGAAAAAAAAAGCGCTGTGGAAATTTCCACAGCGCTTTTAGCTTTTAACAGTACAATACAATTTTAGAAGCAATATTTATTCTCTGCCACCATTTTTTGAGCAATTGCTTGTCTATTCTCTTTTGCGTTAATCGGGCCATGCTTGGTAAATCGTTTAATTCCCATTAACATTCCCATCTGCTCATCGCCCGAGGTGAACGAGTTCACTGCATCTTTACCGTGCTTGTGCATTCTGTCTGCAGCATCGTAAATGTAAGTTTGCATCATTTTCTCTTGAAGTTGGTAGTCAAGTCCCATGGACTTCATCTTTTCAACTCGCAATAACATCGATTCACTGATATACGTTTCCATGGTCATGTCTGCAATGTTCATCAGTACTTCCTGCTCTTTTGATAAGCTGTTAGCTAAGGTTTTGGCTGCTGCACCTGCGGTTAACAATACTGCTTTTTTAAAGTTAGCGATGGTTCTTTTCTCGCTGGCGTATTCTGCAGAATTATCAAAATCAAAATCAGGAATTTCTAGTAACTCTTCTGCAACTTTCATGGCAGGTTCTAAAATATTCAGCTCTCCTTTCATGGCTCTTTTCAAAATAATATCCACCGTTAACATTCGGTTGATTTCATTTGTGCCTTCAAATATTCGATTGATTCTGGCGTCTCTGTAGGCTCTTTCCATATCCGCTTCTGCAGAATAGCCCATTCCTCCATAAATTTGAACGCCCTCGTCTACCACGTAGTCTAACGTCTCCGAACCGTGCACTTTCAAGATGGCACACTCTGCAGCATATTCTCTTAATCCTTCTAAAGTTGCCGATTGTTTGTCCATGCCTGCAGCCTCATGTGCTTTTATGGTATCTGTAATATTTTGGCTTAATCTATACAATGCCGACTCTGTAGCGAAGCATTTAATAGCTTGCTCGGCCAATTTGAAGCGAATTGCGCCATACTTAGCGATAGGGCGGCCAAATTGCTCTCTCCCGTTTGCAAAGTTAACAGAACGACTAATAGCAGCTTTAGATGCTCCCAAAGCTGCACCCGCTAACTTAGCTCTTCCAATGTTCAAAATGTTCAATGCAATTTTAAAACCTTCCTCTCTTTTTCCGAGTAGATTGCCTTTTGGAATTTTTACATCGTTGAAGAATATTTGTCGGGTTGAAGATCCCTTAATTCCTAATTTTTTCTCTTCAGGATTCATGGTAATTCCGGCCATGTCAGCAGTTAAAATAAAGGCAGATAAATCTGCGTCGTCTTCGATTTTTGCAAATACAGTCAATACATGTGCAAAGCCACCATTGGTGATCCACATCTTTTGGCCGTTAATGATATAGTGTTCTCCGTCTTCAGAAGGCACTGCTTTGGTTTTTCCTGAATTTGCATCAGAACCAGAACTAGGTTCGGTCAAGCAATAACATCCTTTCCATTCTCCACTTGCAAGTTTTGGAATGTAGTGTTGTTTTTGCGCTTCGTTACCATAATATAAAATAGGTAAGGTTCCAATACCCGTATGTGCAGAAAGTGCCACAGCAAATGAATGACCTGCTCCGGTAATTTCTGCAGTTAACATAGAAGTGACAAAGTTTTTGCCAAAACCTCCTAATTCTTCTGGCACAGAAATTCCGCAAAGGCCTAACTCTCCGGCTTTGGTTATTTTGCTTTCCATGAGACCTTCGGTTAACGCATCCAATTCGTCTAACTCAGGATAAATCTCTTGTTCTAGAAAATCTTGACAACTTTGAGCAATCATTTTTTGCTCTTCATCGTATTGTTCAGGAATAAAAATATCCCTCGCATCGGTTTCTTTAATAAGGAATTCGCCTCCTTTAATAATTTTTTTATCGCTCATTGCTCTCTTTATTATAACATTTCAAATATTCCAGCGGCACCTTGCCCTGTTCCCACACACATGGTTACCATGCCGTATTTCTTATTTCTTCTTTTTAACTCGTTAAAAATTTGAACCGATAGTTTTGCTCCGGTGCAACCAAGCGGGTGTCCGAGTGAAATCGCTCCACCGTTTACGTTCAAAATTTCAGGGTTTAAGTCTAACTCTCTTATTACTGCTAACGATTGAGAAGCAAAGGCTTCATTCAACTCAATTAAATCAATGTCGCTTAACTTTAAGCCTGCTTGTTTTAGGGCTAATGGAATGGCTTTAACCGGCCCAATCCCCATAATACTTGGGTCAACTCCTGCAGTAGCGTAAGAAACCATTCTTGCAATTGGTTTTAAATTGTGCCTTTTTACCATCTCTTCAGAAGCGACCATCACAAATGCGGCACCGTCAGAAGTTTGAGAAGAGTTTCCTGCAGTCACACTCCCACCTTGGGCAAATACCGGTCGTAACCTCGCCAATGCCTCAACAGATGTACCTTTTCTTGGCCCTTCGTCCTTGTCGAAGCTGAACGACCTTGTTTGTCTTTTTCCGTTATCATCTAAATAAACTTGCTCTACTTGAATGGGAACGATGTCATCTTTGAATGTGCCGTTTTCATTTGCTTTTAACGATTTTATATGCGACTCAAAAGCAAACTGATCTTGGTCTTCTCTACTCACATTAAATTTATTGGCCACCTCTTCTGCAGTTAAGCCCATTCCCCAATAATAAGTAGGGTTCTCTTTTGCCACTTTAGGGTTTGGAACAATTCTCCAACCTCCCATAGCTACTGGCGACATGCTTTCTACGCCGCCCGCGATGATTAAATTCCCCATGCCATTTTTGATTTTTGAATCGGCTATGGCAATGGTTTCTAATCCTGAAGAGCAGTATCTGTTGACTGTCATCCCAGGAACATCAATGGAATTTAGCCCCATCAAAGAAACTAAACGACCAATGTTTAACCCTTGCTCTGCTTCAGGAGTTGCATTTCCAACAATTACATCGTCAATTTCTTGAGGGGTAATGCTGGGGTTCGTTTTCATTAAATGCTGAATAACATTAGCTGCCAAATCGTCTGGTCTGGTAAACCGAAGTGAGCCTCGACCTGACTTTCCAACTGCTGTTCTGTATCCTGCTACTATATATGTGTCCATTCTTTCTTTAATTTTTAGTTCTTAATCTTGAATTCTTAATAGTTTGGAATATTTCTTTGTGTTAAACAAAAGAATAATTATCCATCATTAATTACGCATAATCAATTAATTTCTAAGCACCTTCCCTTTTGTAATCATACTTTGAAGTCTCTGTAGCGTTTTCTTTTTCATGCACAATTCAACAAATGCTTTCCGCTCTAAATCCAATAAATAACGTTCAGAAACTTCAGTGATTTCCGATAGATCTCCGCCGGCAAGCACAAAGCCTAATTTTTCTGAAATGAATTGATCGTGCTCAGAAATATACTTACCACTTTTCATTGTATTTGCTCCCACGTAAACAATTCCCAAAGCTTCTTGTCCTAACACCTTAATATCTGTTCGCTGGATAGGTTGTGTGTACCCTTTTTCAACTAACTCGAGAGCTGCTTTTTTAGCTCGAGTTAACTGAAGTTCTCTACTTACAATTACTTCGTCTATTCCTTTTCTTAAGTATCCAAGTTCGAAAGCTTCTTCACCACTAGTAGCTACTTGAGCTTGGCCAATGGTTAAAAATCGCTGTCTAAACGCATTAATTCGGATGTCACCCTCTTTTAATTCGTCAGATAACCGAAGGGCAAATTCTTTAGAGCCACCACCTCCGGGAATTACCCCAACGCCAAACTCTACCAATCCCATGTAGGTCTCAGCATGTGCAATAACTTTGTCAGCGTGCATCGAAAGTTCGCAACCACCACCAAGTGCCATTTGATGCGTTGCAACAACAACCGGAATTGAGGAATAGCGGACCCGCATCATGGTGTTTTGAAATTGCTTAATCGCAAAATTCAACTCGTCATACTCTTGTTCTACTGCCATCATGAAAATCATACCGACATTCGCGCCAGCTGAGAAATTTCCACCAGTGTTGTAGACTACTAAGCCTTCGTATTCCTTTTCAGCAAGGTCAATTGCCTTGTTGATGGCTGCAATTGTTCCTCCTCCAATGGTATTCATCTTGGAATGGAATTCTAAGTTTAAAATGCCATCGCCCAAATCAATGATTGTAGCTTCTTTGTTTTTCCAAACGGTGTGCTCTGCTTTTAGATTCTCAAGAATAACGAGACCTTCTGTTCCTGGGATTGCTTTGTAGGATTTTGAAGGGATGTCGTAAAATAACTTTGCGCCTTTTTCAACTTTATAAAAAGAGTCGCATCCTGCGCCAAGCATTTCTTCAACCCATGGGGCAATGTCTTTGCCCATGTCTTTCATCATTGCAACAACGGTTGAAACTCCTAGCGCATCCCAGCTTTCAAAGGGACCTAACTGCCATCCAAAACCGGCCTTAACACCATCGTCTACTCGGAATAATTCATCCGAAATTTCGGGAATTCGAAACGATACATAACTGAATAAATCAGTGAAGGTCGTTCTGTAAAAATCTCCGCCTTTGTCTTTGTGGTTAAACAAAACGCTCGTTTTTTCAGATAAATCATCTAACTCTCTTGCTTTTCCAATAGAATCGAACTTAACTTTTTCTTGAGATTTGTATTCTAGGCTTTTTAAATCGAGCGACAAGATTTCACTCGTGCCATCTGCTCCTTTAATTTTTTTGTAGAATCCTTGACCACTTTTTGAACCTAGCCAATTCTCTTCCACCATGTGCTTAACATACGATGGAATTTCGAACGTTTCCCTTTTCTCATCTGTCGGACAATTTTCTGCAACACCATTCGCTACATGAACTAAGGTATCTAAACCAACGACATCGCAAGTTCTAAAAGTGGCAGATTTTGGTCGGCCAAGTACAGGTCCTGTTAATTTGTCCACTTCTTCTACTGTAAGTCCCATTTTTTCCACGGTATGGAAGAGAGACATAATAGAGAATACTCCAATTCTATTGGCAATAAATGCAGGAGTGTCTTTGGCTAGAACGGTTTTTTTACCGAGAAAGGTTCTACCATAGTCTATCATGAAGTCAACCAGCTCAGGAGTTGTCTTTGAACTTGGTATAATTTCAAGAAGCTCCAAATACCGTGGAGGATTGAAAAAGTGTGTGCCTAGAAAATGGGATTTAAAATCTTCTGACCTTCCATCTAACATGGATTCAATAGGTATACCTGAGGTATTGGAGGAAATGATAGTACCTTCTTTTCGAAATTTCTCTACCTTTTCAAAAACAATTTTCTTAATATCTAGTCGTTCAACTACTACTTCAATTACCCAGTCTGCTTCTGCAATCTTCGATAAATCGTCTTCAAAATTTCCAAGAGAAACTCGGTTGGCAAATTTCTTTGAATACAAAGGAGCGGGGGAGGACTTTATGGCTGTTGTAAATGCATCATTTACAATCCTATTCCGCACGGCTTTATCCTCCAAGGTTAGCTTCTTCGCTTTTTCTGCATCATTTAGCTCTCTAGGAACGATGTCTAGAAGCAACACTTCTAGACCAATGTTTGCAAAATGACAAGCAATTCGCGATCCCATTACTCCCGACCCTAGAACTGCTACTTTTTTAATTCTTCTTTTACTCATCACTTAATTGAGTTTTAAATTTTTATATTCTTCCGTTATTTCAGTCATTGAACGCATCGTTTCAAAGTACTGTTTCAAATTACTTTTATCAATTCGTTCAAGCATGTATTGATTGAACTCTAGCACAACTTTTCGTGCAATTTTCTTTTTTTCTTCTCCTTTTTCAGTCAAATGAATTTTAACTGAACGTCTATCATTTTGACATTTTTTCTTGAAGATTAAATTGTCACTTTCCATCTTCTTCAACATCCGACTCAAGCTAGTTGCCTTCATTCCCATTAATGGGGCAATTTTGGTTGCCGCAATTCCTTCATTGGAATCGATGTTTAGCAAAGCATATCCAGTTGCCTGTGTTAAATCGAACTCTTGCGCAATCTGATTGTATAAGTTGGAGATGGAATGCCAGAGGAACTTAATGTGATAATCAACGGTTTCAGTCGCTTTCATTTAGTCTTATTTTTTATTCTACCAAATATAATAAAAAAATCACAAATACTATGCATGCATAGTAAAAAATTAGTACATTTGCACCTAACAAGAGGTAGTAGACTTGTTAATTGGTTAGTAATTGAGGCAAAAAGGAGTTCGTAAGAACTCCTTTTTGTGTTTTGCACAGCAGTAGGTTAATCACAAAAAAGCCCCAACTGAATTTATTCAGTTGGGGCTTTTTATTTTGGAGCAATAAAATCCCCAGGCAGCTTAGGCCTTGTTTGGGGATTTTCTATAATTATGTTTTTTAATATCCGAAAACGTCTTCTAAGTTCAGGGTTGTTACAGGGCCATATTTAGCTAAAGCGTCCATATTTAATCCTTCTTTTTTGCCAATTACCATAATGTTATACTGTCCACCTTGAATGTATTCTTGGTGAAATGCTTTTAAGTCTGCCATGGTCATGTTTGGAATAGCATCGTAAATATCTTTTCTCAAATCATGATCAACACCTCTTTTTAAAGCTGTTTCGTAGTCAAAGATCTTAGAAGCTTTAGTAATTCTTTCCGTTCTAATTTTTTCAATGGCAGCTTTCTTAGCCAACTCAAAACTTTTTTCAGACTCAGGCATGTTGTTTAACAAGTTTATCATGCCGTCCATTGCTTCAGCAAGCTTGTCGGCTTGTGTTCCAATGTATGCCATGGTGTAATGCGATTTAGAAGAGTCGCTAGGCGAACGGTATACAGAATACACTGAATACGCTAAGGCTTTTGATTCTCTCATTTCTTGAAAAACAATAGAACCCATTCCGCCTCCAAAATATTCGTTAAAAATTGCTGCTGCTGCAACCGTCTTCGGGTTGTACATTTCCTTTTTAGAAAGCATCATGATCTCAGCTTGTTTCATGTCATAATCAACAACGAAAACTTTTGTTCCTTCATTTTCTTGCTCAACATATTCTTTTCCGGCAGGAATTGCTTTCATGTTAGCAGGCATCTTGTGATTTTCAGTTAAAGCAGCAACTAACTCTTTTTCAGATTTAGGACCGTAATATAGAACTCTGTGCTCGAAGTTTGTCAAGTCCTTAATTTGAGCAACTAATTCTTCAGCATTCAAATTGTTTAGTTCTTCTTCTGCAAGAATGTTCTTGTAAGGAGAATTTGTTCCATACTGAGCGTAAGATTGCATGGCACCGAATAGGATATTTCCTTTGTTCAACTTTGCATCAGATCTCGACTTCAAAACATTTAAAACCATATTCTTTAACGCCTCTTCTTCCGCTTTAGCATCATCCAATAGATGTTCAAATAATTTAATTCCCTTATCGAAGTTCTCATCTAAACCATTCATGATAACATACGATCTTTCGTCGCTTGCAAAAACACTAAAATCACAACCAATTTTGTAAAACTCTTGTTGCACCTCCGAAGGCGAATATTTGCTAGTTCCTAAGAATGGTAAATAATCTAAGGCCAAACCTATTTTTGCATTGTTGTCTTTACCCATATCAAATAAGTAATACAAGCTAAACAAGCCGTTGGTTTCATTTTTAACTGTTCGAACGGTCGCGCCATTTGCCAATTCAGTTTCGTTAATGTCTTTTTCATAATCCAAAAACCGTGGTTGAATTGGATCGAATTTCATGCCTGTCAATTCCGTTAAGAAAGGAGAAGCGTCTTCTCTGTTTACACTTACCGGAGTGATTTCTGGTTTCACAACAGCAATGTCATTTTCTTTTTCTCCGTTCTTCTTGTATACTGCAATGTAGTTGTCCTTGTAGTTTTCTTTGGCAAAGGTCATGATGTCTTCTTTGGTGAATTTTTTCAATTCATCAATTTCATTCACTGCCTCTGACCAATCTCTTCGCTGAACAAATGCATCTACCATCATGCTCGTTCTGCCTCTGTTGTTATCAAACTGTCTAACTCTGCCTAGTTTTAAGTCATTGATACACGCTTCAGGCAGCCAGTCTGGGAATGCCCCTGCTTTTAAGCTATCAATTTGAGCCAATAAAAGATCTTTTACCTCTTCTAGCGTTTGCCCTTGTTTTGGACTGCCAGTTAACATGTGTGCAGAGTAATCTGTTAAAATGTAAGTGAATGAACTAGCTCCTTGAACCGCTTGCGCTTGATTCAAGTTAAGGTCAATAATACCTGCAGTTGAATTCGCTAAAATCATGTCACACAATTTTATCATCTGCGATTCGCGGGAGTCAACCCCATCAAAGCGATATGCCATGTACATGAATTCTGCATCTGGTCCAGTTACTTCCTTTATTACAGCAGCTGTAATTGGAGTTTCTTGGGCCACTTCAAAAGTTGGAACTTCTTTTGATTCAAAAGAGCCAAACTTGTTTTTTATCATCACAATTAAACTATCGGGATTAAAATCTCCCGCTAAACAGATGGCCATGTTGTTTGGCACATAGTAGGTATTGAAATATTTTTTAATTTCCGTTAATGAAGGATTTTTTAAGTGATCAATGGTGCCAATTGTCGTTTGCTGACCATACTGGTGTGTTGGGAAAAGATGGGACATCAATGTTTCGAAGGTGATGCTTCCATCGCTGTCTAAACTTCTGTTTTTCTCTTCATACACCGCTTCTAATTCAGTGTGAAATAACCTTAATTGGGGGCTTCTGAAACGCTCAGCTTCCAAGCTTAACCACTTTTCTAATTGATTCGTTGGAATGTCGTTAATGTAAACTGTTTCCTCTTGAGAAGTATAGGCGTTTGTTCCTTTTGCTCCCATTTCAGAAACCATTTTATCGTACTCATTTGCAATGGCAAAAGTGGAAGCTAAATTTGAAACACTGTCAATTTGAGAATATAAGGCTATTCTCACTGCTTCATCCGTGGTTCCTCTGTACACTTCGTACAAGCTATCAATTTCATCCAACAGTGGCCCTTCTTTTGAAAAGTCAAGTGTTCCGTAAACATCCGTTCCCTTGAACAACATGTGCTCTAAGTAATGTGCTAAACCGGTTGCGGTTGCAGGGTCATTTTTACTTCCTGCACGAACCGCAATTGAAGTTTGAACTCTTGGAGCCTCTTCGTTTACAGAGAGGTACACCTTTAATCCATTTTCTAAGGTGTAGATTCTAGTTTTGGTAGGGTCGTTTTCAACTGTTTCATAGGCTTTGTTGTCCGCAGCTGAGTCCGTTTTTTCTCCGCCACCACATGCTACCATAAAGAGAACTGCAGCTGCAGCAAAAGAGCTTGCTAAAATTGATTTAGTTTTCATCGAAATTGAGTTTATTAAACAATAAGTCGCGAAAGTATAAAATTATTGGCTTCTTTTAAACTATTTTCTGTTAAAAGGTAGATAGCAGGTAGATACGGTTTAAAACCAACGCTAAATAAAGTCCAAACTAAGTTCATTTTTTAGACGAAGTAAGCTGGGGTTAATTTCCAGCATTCGGCTGAATTTTTCCTCGTCCGTGTAGGCTTTTCGCTTCTTTTGGTCTTTCTCTACCCTAAAGGTTACTTCAATTCCACCATTATTTAAACTTTTTCTCAAATAGTCGTGAATTTCCGTTCGATGATCCATCAATTCTTCCGTTTGACTTTTATTATCTACTGCAAGGTCTATTTGAAAGTTTGTACTTAAATCCGGAGTTCTAGTAATCATCGCCGCATAAACAATGGAGCTGCCTTCGTTGCCACTGTCTCTTATTCGTTCTGCTAGTGTTTTCCAAGCAGCTATAAATTCACTTTCCGAGTACGTTTCTCTGGAGTCAGAAGTGTATTCTTCAGCTGCCAGTTCTTCTTTGGTTTTGGCTATTTCTTTCGTTAGCTCGTTAATGGAGAGGGAAGAGGTGGTTGTTTTCTGCTGCGCGAGCTTTGCAAATTTGCTTTTGAAGTTGGTTTTCTTTTCGGCTGCGTCTGGCTCACTCGGTGCTTCTTTTTCACTAATGGCTACAGCAGGTTCTACCACCTTTTGCACTGCTACTGGCGGCGAAACTACTTTTGGCTTTAATGCCTCAATTGGAGCTGCAGGTTGGGCAGCAACCGCTATAGAACTAACGGGATCTGAAACGGTAGGGTTAGTTGCTTGAACTTCGGCAACCGATTTAATTAGGCGTTTTTTTTTTCGCCCTCAGCTATTGAAGAATTCATAATCGATGCGATTTGCATCAAGGAAAGTTCAACCAGTAAACGTTTGTTTTTACTGGCCCTGTATTCTGTATCGCATGATCTGCAAATTTCAAGAGCTCTTATTAAAAAGGTAACAGAGCATTTTTTTGACTGTTCGCTATACTTTGGTTTTATGCTTTTACCAACTTCCAATAAATTGATGGTCTGTGGATCGAGGCACACCAATAAATTTCTAAGATGAGAAGCAAGTCCATTGATGAACAGGTGTCCATCAAAACCATTGTGAATAATTTCATTTAACAGTACTAGTATAGAAGGAATTTCTCCTTTCAGTAAACTGTCCGTTGCTTTAAAGTAGTAGTCGTAATCTAAAATGTTTAGGTTCTGAATCGTTGCTTCGTAGGTTAAGTTTTTTCCTGAGAAACTGACCAATTGATCAAAAATAGATAGGGCATCTCTTAGCGCTCCGTCTGCTTTTTGAGCAACTACTTGTAACGCTTCCTCTTCCGCTTTTATCCCTTCCTTTTCTGCAATGGAAGCCAAGTGCATGGCAATGTCTTCTACTTCAATTCTGCTAAAGTCAAAAATTTGACAGCGAGAAAGAATAGTTGGTATAATCTTGTGCTTTTCGGTAGTGGCTAAAATGAAAATAGCGTGAGCAGGCGGTTCTTCCAATGTTTTCAAAAAAGCATTGAAGGCAGAAGTGGATAGCATGTGAACCTCATCTACGATGTAAACCTTGTGAGAGCCAATTTGTGGCGCAAAACGAACTTGGTCAATTAAGTTTCGAATGTCATCTACTGAGTTATTAGAAGCCGCATCTAACTCATGAATGTTTAACGATGCACCTTCATTAAAGGAAGTGCATGAATCACATTCATTACACGCTTCAGTGTTCTCTGTTCGATTAAAGCAGTTGATGGTTTTTGCTAAAATTCTTGCACAAGTTGTTTTACCAACACCCCTAGAACCGCAAAACAAAAAGGCTTGCGCCAAGTGTTCCGTTTTAATGGCATTTTTTAAGGTGCTGGTAATCGACTTTTGACCTACAACTGAGTCGAAGGTAACAGGACGATACTTACGGGCCGAAACGACAAAATTTTCCATAGAATTTTCAGAACATCAAAGGTAGTATTCAAGTAGAATATAGAAAGGCCTTTTCTTAATTTTTAATCAACAGTTTTGAAAAGTTTACTGTTTTAAAAATTTCTGCTGAATTTTTCCTTTCTGGGTAAACAGTTCCACAACGTAAATGCCACTTTTATATTCTTCAATGTCAATTGTGTTTTTAAACCTTGAGCTTTCGTAAACTACTTTTCCGTTCATATCAAAAAGCCGTATTGACTCTACTCTAATACCCTTATCTATTTTTATTTCAATCTGATCGAAGGCAGGGTTTGGAAGTATTTGTATGTTTTTTTTCATTAAACTTTCTTCCTTATCAAGCCCCACGATACCTGCAGTATTGGTTGACTTGTAGATTATACCATTTGCGCAAAGTGCAAAAAAGGTGCTATCGTCTCGCTGATAATAATTCAGAATGTTTATTCCTATCGAATCAGAGGTATAAGTGTACCCTAGATTTGTAGAGATTAGGATTTCTGTATTCGACCCACTCTTAGTTGCAATTAACCTTTTTGACTTATTGAAAGGTAAGATTTTAAATGGCCTAACAGAGCTACCTATATTCTGAATCCAATTAGAACCGCCATCGTAGGTAATGTATTCAAATAAAGGAAAGCCACCCTTATTGAATAGAAGAGTATCACCTCCAAAATTAAAAACCTGCCTAAATGGATAATTAACTGTAAAAGGCAGGGGTGCTTTCGACCAATTAATTCCACTATCATTGCTGTAATGAATGTCTGTTGTAGTGCTTGTTGCTAAATACCTGTTGTTCCAAACAGATAAATCATTGTAAAACAGATTTGAATCTATAATTCTGGCTTGGTTGTTTCTTTGAACGATTAAACCTGAGTTGGTTGCGCTCCATAAGCTATCCTTGAAACTTATCGCTGACAATTCTGTAGGTTCTGTGTTATAGCTTTTAACTAAATGTATGTTAGGAAAACCATTCTTAACCGATATCGTGAAATTAGAATCAGTTTGGTTATCATGAGCAAAAAAAAATGTGCTATCAGCCAAACTATAAATGTTTTCAAAGACGAAATTTTGAGTCGTGTCAACTGTAAAAAATATATTCCAAGTGTCTCCTCCATCATTAGACTTAAGCAACTCTCCGTATGTAGCAGCATAACCCAAAGTATCGTTTACAAAATCCATTTTGAGAAAAAGACCCTTTGCGTTATTAGTGTTTACTTGCTGCCAATTGGGGCTTTGAGCAAAAGTAAGGGTGCTTAAAAAGGTTAAAAGTATTGTGAGGATAAAATTTTTCATATTAATTGCGTATAAGTGTTTTTGAATCTACGTTTAAACCATCACAAATTAAAGAGATGTAATAAAGGCCTGGTTGAAATGCCGATAAATCGATAGATATATTATTGTGATTAAGATTTAAAGGGTGGCTCGTAGAACCGCCATAAGGTCTAATTAGTAAAATTGTTGCACTTTGCACATTCTCAAGCTCATATTCCACGTTAACAATGTCCGAAGCGGGGTTGGGAGAAATGTTTACAATTTGAGAAATTCGGTGTGTAACTTTTACCTTGTCGTAATCTTTAATTCCATCTAGATCTGAAATAACTGCTAACCTGTACTCTTGATCTACTACGGGAGATACATAGAAAGAAAGTCCTTTATGTAATAGTTGACTATTCTCATCATACCACTTATACTTTGCACCTTCACCGATATCAAAGGCTCTGAGCTCAACACTATCTCCTGCTGATATTTTATGATCTAATCCTGCATTCGCTATAATCCCACTTCGGGTAGGGGGGTAAATTTTTATACCTACCCCACCTAAAGTTGAATCAGTATTTTCTAATATCTGTCTTACATTGTAATCGTATTCAGCTTCAAAAGGGAAAGCCTCTTCCAAAAAGTTAATTTGTACACTTATTTGTCCTACAAAACCTGCAGGCATGGATAGTTCTCTTATTTTAGCGTTATTGCTCAATATTTTCACTCGGGGGGTTACCACTAAGAATTAAATCATCTTCTAACCTTTGAATATATGCTCTGTGGAAAGGTAAGAAATCAAAGTCCGAATGAATATCGCCGCCAGTCGTAGTTGTCATGTCGCAATGATCGGTTAAGATATTTGCATCAATGTGTTGGAGTATCAGGTTTGCTAAAGTTTGTTGTTCTATTGTTATTAAAGAGCTGATACTAGGTCGAGTTGAGACTTGCTGGGCATTAAGTGCATGAGATCCAAATAGTAGCATAAATAGCACGATTGTAATCTTTCTCATAAAAATGTTTTAAATTGATAACAATTTGCTAGTAAATATAGCTATTTTTTATTTTAAAATAGTTACTTAATTAGGTTGAAGCTGCAGTGGTTCTTTGTGTTACAGAAAAATTACTTTCATTTTGAATTATTTCGTATTTTTGCCGACCCAATTTTGGGGAGAATAACCAAAAACACTTATACAATGAGGAATCATTATGAGACTGTTTTCATTTTAACACCCGTTTTGTCTGCAGATCAGGCAAAGGAAACAGTTGCAAACTACAAAAAAATGCTCAAGGAAGCCGGAGCGAAAATTCACAATGAAGAGCATTGGGGAATGAAAAAATTGGCATATCCAATTCAGAAAAAGTCAACTGGTTTTTACCAACTTTTTCAATACGAAGTAGAGGGCGAATTCATTGCGAAAATGGAATTAGCTTACAAACGTGACGAAAAAATCATGCGGTTTTTAACTGTTAAGCTTGATAAGCATGCAGTAGAATATGCTAAGGTGCGTATTGAAAAGGTAAAATCTTTCGCTAAAGCAGCGAAGTAAAAACACTAAAAATTAAAAGACATGGCTGAAAATTCATCAGAAATTAGATACCTCAATCCACCTGCGATTGACGTAAAAAAAGAGAAATACTGTAGATTCAAGAAAAATAGAATCAAGTACATCGATTACAAAAACCCTGATTATTTATTACAATTTATAAACGAGCAAGGGAAATTATTACCAAGAAGAATCACAGGTACTTCTTTGAAATATCAAAGAAAAGTGGCTCAAGCTGTTAAAAGAGCTCGTCACTTAGGCTTAATGCCTTACGTAGCTGATTTGTTAAAATAAATAGGAGGATAGAAAATGGATATTATACTTAAAGAAGACATCGAAAACCTTGGATTTAAAGACGAGTTAGTAGTTGTAAAACCTGGTTTTGCAAGAAACTTTTTAATTCCTCAAGGAAAAGCTATGGCAGCAACTTCATCAAACAAAAAAGTTTGGGAAGAGAATTTGCGTCAAAGAAGTCATAAAGAAACAAAAATTAAAGAAGAAGCTGCAAAAACTGCAACAGCTTTAGAGTCTGTAAAGATTCAAGTTGGAGCTAAAGTTGGAGAAGCTGGAAAGAAGATTTTTGGTTCTGTTAACAACATCCAAATTGCTGACTCGATCAATGCAATGGGACACAGTGTTGACAAAAGAAACATTAAAATCTTGGGTTCTCAAATTAAAGAGGTTGGTACTTACCAAGCTGAAATTAGATTACACAAAGATGTTTCAGTTACCATTGATTTTGAAGTAATAGCTGAATAGAACTAGTAGATTGATTGATAGAAGAAGCCTAAAGTATACAGCAATGTGAGCTTTAGGCTTTTTTGTGTTGGAGTGGTTCGAAATTAGAGTAGTGTAACTAAGCGGGTTGATAACCTGAAAGCGCAGGTTAATAAAGAAAGACGTCGTTATTAACGCACAATTCAAAACTCCTGCACCTTTGGATTGGTTCTGCTAAAAAAACACCGAACGTATCATCCAGCCAATTCCGAAAAAAAGAATAAGGGCTGCAATGACAGAAGCGGTAATTACTTTGTAGAATCGCTTTTTTCTGCCGTATTCTGTGCTCTTAACTTTTCTTTGACCGCTTTTATTTCATGAGGCCATGCTTCTTTGAAAACTAGGCCTTCTTTTTTGGTAGCCTCTAGAAATTTAGTTTTGAGTTTTAAATAACAGCCTCTTTTTTTTATGCTTTTAGCGTAAAGATTATCTCTAGAGGTTTGCGCTCTAGTGGCAGATGAAAAACCCATTCTTTGTCTATTCTAATAGTCTATTTTGCCAAAACGATCTTACTCGTATCTCAACGATTCGATAGGGTCTAGCTTAGAGGCTTTGTACGCAGGATATATTCCCGAGAGTAAACCTACAACTAAGCAGAGGAAAACGCCTAGCATCATCCAAGCCCAAGGAATTATAAAATCGCCTCCAACAAAGCCTCCAACAATGTTTCCGAAAATGATTCCTAAAATTATACCCAGAACGCCTCCTAGTTGGCAAATTACAATCGCCTCAATTAAGAACTGATACCGTATGGTGGCAGCACTTGCGCCAATTGCTTTTCGTATTCCAATCTCTCGGGTGCGCTCGGTTACTGAAACCAGCATCATATTCATGAGGCCAATTGCTGAACCCAATAAGGTAATGATGGCAATGGCGATTGCAGCAATTCTAACAAACGCCATGTTTTCGAGAAATAGGTTTGCAAAACTGTCGCTTTTTGAAATTTCGAAACTCGATTCCTGCTTGATTTTGTCTTTTCTAATAATCCTAAATACCCCCATTGCTTCTCCAATAGCAGGGTCTAATTCACTTTGGGTAGTTGCTTTTACACTAATGGTGAAGGTGGGATTAGCCTTTGAAAAGTTTTGTCGTGCATTAACGATGGGAATAAAGGCGTTCTTATCGCCACCGAACCCCATTGAGCTACCTTTTGTTTTTAAAACACCAATAATTCGATACTTTTCTGGACCAATAGAAATGAGCTTATCTAGTGGGGTTTCTTTATTTGGGAATAATTTATCCTCAATATCTTTTCCAATAATAACAACATGGGAGCCATACCGAATATCGGATTCTGAGAAATTTCTACCGCGCTCTATTTCGTAACCAGAAGTTTCAAAATAGTTTTCATCGGTTCCAAAAACAAAAATGTTTGGATTTGTTTTTTTCGATCTGTATTTTAATGTTGCAAGTGCCGAAGCTCTGGTAGAAACGGATACCGTTGCAGGATAACTGTATCGGTTCTTAAACTCAATAGCTTCTTGGTAGCTTATTCTAGCGAAGTACTTTCTTTTGCGCCCGCCTTTTTGCAATCCGCCGCTAAAGCCATAGTTTTTAATGGAAAAACTATTGGAGCCCATGCTGCTAAAATTACTCGAGATGGAACTACTAATGGCATCAATAGAAGTGAGTATTCCCACCAAGGCGATAATGCCGATAGCGATGATCATAACCGTTAAAATGGTGCGAAGTAATTGACTCCGTATAGATTTTAAGGCTTCTCTAATATTTTCAGTTATCAATTTTAACACAATACAATGGTAAACAATGTCGGTTAAATTTAATAACGAATAGTGATGAATGGTTGAAAAAATAGCTGAAATGCGTAATTTCGCTAACCTGAAAAAATTGTAACTCAAAACATAAAAACTATGGCGTTCGACATTGATATGATAAAAGCGGTTTATGAAAGAATGGATGAAAGAGTAAATGCTGCTCGAAAAGTTCTAAAGAAACCAATGACTTTAACAGAAAAAATACTTTACTCTCATCTAGATGCTGGTGCAGCAACAGAGGAGTTTGAAAGAAGTAACTCATATGTTGACTTTAAGCCCGATAGAGTGGCCATGCAAGATGCAACAGCTCAAATGGCATTGCTTCAATTCATGCAAGCGGGTAAAAAGAAGGTAGCTGTGCCTTCAACAGCGCATGCAGATCACTTGATTTTGGCAAAATTAGGAGCAGATAAAGATTTACAAGATTCGATTAATATGAACAACGAAGTATTTAACTTCTTAAGTTCTGTTTGCGATAAGTACGGAATTGGCTTTTGGAAGCCGGGTTCAGGAATTATTCATCAGGTGGTTCTAGAAAATTACGCGTTCCCCGGAGGAATGATGATTGGAACTGATTCGCATACTGTGAATGCAGGTGGATTAGGAATGGTAGCCATTGGTGTTGGTGGAGCTGATGCTGTTGATGTGATGGCTGACATGCCTTGGGAATTGAAATTTCCAAAGTTAATAGGCGTGAAATTAACAGGGAAATTAAACGGCTGGACGTCGGCAAAAGATGTCATTTTGAAGGTGGCCGGTATTTTAACCGTAAAAGGGGGAACTGGAGCAATTGTAGAATATTTTGGCGAAGGCGCTAAAAACTTATCGTGCACTGGAAAAGGTACAATTTGCAACATGGGTGCGGAAATTGGAGCAACAACTTCGACTTTTGGCTATGACGATTCTATGAGACGCTACTTAACCGCAACAGGAAGAGCAGATGTAGTTGCTTTGGCTGATGAGGTTGCTGATCACTTAACAGGCGACGATGAGGTGTATGCAAATCCTGAGCAGTATTTTGATCAAGTAATTGAAATTAATTTAGATGAACTGACACCACACTTAAATGGACCGTTTACACCTGATTTAGCCACGCCAGTTTCAGAAATGAAAGAAAAAGCTGCTGCTAATGATTGGCCAATAGATATTGAGTGGGCGTTGATTGGTTCATGTACAAATTCATCTTATGAGGATTTGACAAGGGCGGCCTCTATTGTAGAAGATGCTTTTAATAAGGGAGTGGAGCCAGTTTCTAAGTTGGGCATTAATCCCGGTTCAGAGCAAGTGCGATTTACCGCAGAAAGAGATGGGTTGATGGACAGCTTTAGGAAGTTTCCCTCGGTAAGCATATTTACAAATGCTTGTGGTCCATGTATTGGTCAGTGGGATAGAGAAGGAGCAGAGAAAAAAGAGAAAAATTCCATCGTGCACTCATTTAACAGAAACTTTGCTAAACGAGCGGATGGTAATCCAAATACACATGCTTTTGTAACGTCTCCAGAAATGGTCGCTGCAGTTGCAATTAGCGGAAAGTTAGATTTTAATCCAATAACAGATACCTTAACAAATTCTAAAGGTGAGCAGGTGAAACTCGCTGAGCCAACCGGAATGGAACTGCCTGAGAAAGGTTTTGCTGTGGAGGATAACGGATTTCAAGCACCTGCTGAAGATGGAAGTGGGATAGATATTAATGTTGCTCCAGATTCAAAAAGGTTGCAACTATTGACTCCGTTTGCTGAGTGGGATGGTAAAAATATTAACGGGGCGAAGCTGTTGATTAAGGCATTTGGAAAATGCACTACGGATCACATTTCTATGGCAGGTCCTTGGTTGAAGTATAGAGGACACTTAGATAATATCTCTGAGAATTGTTTGATTGGTGCTGTAAATGCATTTGGAAAAGCAACCAATGAAGTAGTGAATCAATTGAACGGTGAAAAAGGCCCTGTGCCAACTACCGCTAGAGCGTACAAAGCTGCTGGTGTTTCAACCATTGTGGTTGGAGATCATAATTATGGTGAAGGTTCTTCAAGAGAGCATGCGGCAATGGAGCCAAGACATTTAGGTGTGAGCGCTGTTATTGTTAAGTCTTTTGCTAGAATCCATGAAACCAACTTGAAAAAGCAAGGAATGTTAGGCTTAACGTTCGCAATGGAGTCAGATTACGATAAGGTGTTAGAAGATGACACGTTTAATTTTAGTGATTTAGGAAATTTTGCTCCAGGAAAGCAATTGACATTGGAAATAGTGCATGCAGATGGAAGTAAAGAAGAAATTAAATTAAATCACACGTATAATGAGCAACAAATTGGCTGGTTTAGAGCTGGTTCAGCTTTAAATATGATTCGTAAGTCTATCGCATAATTAGTTTATAAAAACAAAACATGGCATTAACAGATATAATAAACACTGACCTGAAAGAGGCAATGAAAGCTAAAGACAAAATTAAGTTAGAGTCTTTGAGAGCAATTAAAGCGGCATTGCTGACGGCTGCCACTGAAAAGGGCGCTGCTGAATCTTCTGACGAAATGGAATTGAAAATGTTGCAAAAGTTGGTAAAACAACGAAAAGATGCGGCAACTATTTTTGCTGAGCAAGGAAGAGAAGATCTAGCTCAACCAGAATTAGATCAAGTGGCTATTATTGAAGCATACTTACCGGAGCAAATGAGCGAAGATGAGGTAAAGGCAATTGTTGAAGCTGTTGTTTCTCAAGTAGGTGCCAGTTCAATGGCCGACATGGGAAAGGTAATGGGAATGGTCAATCAGAAGTTGGCAGGAAAGGCCGATGGAAAGCTAATTGCAGGATTCGTAAAAGGGGCATTGGTTAGTTAGTACTTCCCTAATTTTAATAGATTAATTTAAAACGCTTAACTTTAGTTCTTTGTAACTTTAGTTAAGCGTTTTGATTTTTTGGAGTTCATTTCCTTTTATTCGTCTCGTGATCCCATTTGGATTAGGGATATATCTTGCTTCCACTTATTCTTTAAGTGTCACTCCATTTAGTATAGCAGTTCTCCTCGCTCTGTTACTAGGTTTCTTGGTTTTGCATTTTTTTAATCGCAATTTTTCTATCAACTATTTTTCAGGAATACTTGTAACAGGGCTATTTTGTGTGTTGGGAATAATGCATGGGTCTACTTATAATCTGCTAGAAACAAAAGGAATAAATGAAGCCCCACATAGTGCTATCTGGGTGGGAGAGGTAAAAAGTTTAAAAAGGAAACAAGGCCATATTCAATCCTTGGTCGTTCAAGTTGAAAAATTCAAGAAATACAGTGTATGGGAGGAAAGTAATTTTAGACTACTGGTATACAATCGCGACAGTTTACTTGATGCTCGTCCGGGAGATGTTATTTCTGGGAAAGGAAAGTTACAGCTAACAACCGCTCCTCAAAATCCGGCTCAATTTAATTATCAAGGGTTTCTAAAATATAAAAACATATTTCTCATCACTTTTGAAGATGCGATAATCCAGCTAAAGTATAGTCATTCACCAGTCCGCTGCGCTGAATTGGCACGTGCAGCGGTTATCGAAATTTACGAGAAACTTGAAATTAAAAATGAGAATTTAGCAGTATTGGTTGCTTTGACGCTTGGAGATAAGTCTTATCTTGATGTTGAGTTGCAAAAGCAATATGCAGGTGCAGGAGCAATGCACATTCTAGCCGTTTCCGGGTTGCACGTAGGGATTGTTTTTTTGATTTTTAATTTTTTGCTAAGCAAGTTGCCGGATCGTTTCGGGTTTAGAGTTATTCAAACTTGTATTCTGCTCTCTGTGATATGGGCCTTTGCGTTTTTGGCAGGCTTAACCCCTTCGGTTCAACGGGCGGGATGGATGTTTTCCTTTGTTATACTTTCTAAATTACTTAAGCGCAACTCAAATATTTTAAATTCTATCGCTGTTTCGGCTTTTCTACTTTTGCTAATTGATCCTAATAATTTGTTTCAATTGGGCTTTCAGCTTTCTTATTCCGCTGTTATTGGAATTGTTTTGATGCATCCAGTTATTTATACGTGGCTGTATATTGAAAATGGGTTGTTGGATAAGATTTGGAGTTTATTGGTTGTTTCCTTAGCGGCTCAAATCGCTACTCTGCCATTTACTTTGGCATATTTTCATCAGTTTCCAAATTATTTTCTTCTGGCAAACTTGTTTGTAATTCCTGTGGCATTTGGAATTGTTGCTGGGTCGGTAATTGTTGTCTCGCTCTTTCTGTTAGTTGGTACAGATCTTTACCTCGCGGTTCTGCTCGATGTATTATTGAGTTTTTTAAATCAAACCATTTTGGTGATTACTGGATTGCCAGGCGCTATATCGGAAGGCATTTGGGTCACTTCCAGTTCTATTATTTTTATAATCTGCATAATTTTGGTCTTTATAGCTTTCTTGTATTACAGAGCTGCTAGCGCTTTGGTATTGGGCTTGTGTTTTTTGGTTTGTATACAAGTTAACGAGCTTTTTAACGCGTATGATCAATTGCTGCAGAAACAACTTACCTTTTATGCTCTGGCAAACCCTACATGGAGTCTTGTTCATGGTCAACGTGCTGAAATATATTCGCTAGATGGAGGGAGAGAATATGATAAAAGAATGGTGGAGAACCATATGAACTCGATAGGTGTGCGAGAGCTGAAATGGATTACTGTCAATCATGCGCCTAATCAGGTCATCGCTATAGGGAATCAAACAGTATTGTTATTTCCAAGTCTTGAAATTGCTGCTCAGTTGCAACAACAGGTTGATTTTGTTATTCAGGGTTCTGATAATGAGCCTTTGGTTTTTGGCAAAGCTGTTGTATTGGACTATTATTACAGGAAATCAACACAATTAGCTCGTTTAAGTACGAAGTCCAACTACTATAATTTTCGAAATGACGAGGCATTTATAACTATTTTTTAATCGTGAGCAGAACGACATAAGGTAAGTAAATGAACAAATTACGAGGCTTTATAGTTATCTTTAGAGCTTCTAAAAATAACCTGTAGATGAAATATACCTTAACCTTTGCTGCCATTTTATTCATGGCTAACTTTACCTATGCTGGGCAAGATGCTCAGTATCAAATTGTAAAACAAAGACTCTCTCTTGAATCAAGTAAAATACCGACCTATATAGAGTATTCAAATGAAAGTAGACCGGCCGCAGCTGAGCTTAAAAGTTTATTCCAAAACTATTGGAAGGGCGTTGATGGATTTGATTTTGTAGAAATCGGACAAGAAATAGATCAGTTAGGTTTTACACACCTTCGCTTTGAGCAAACCTATAAAGGGGTTGCGATTGAATTTGCCGAATGGATTGTTCACATTAAAAATGATCAAATTTATTCCATGAATGGAAAGCTAGTCGACCAAATTCCGGGTTCAACGCAGAATTCTATTTCTAAAAAAACAGCTTTTGCAGCAGCGAAGAGTTTTGTGGGGGCAAAAAAGTATAAGTGGGAAGTTCCGGCAGAAGAAAAGCACTTAAAATTTGAAACAGGAAATCCTTTTGCGACCTATTATCCTGCTCCAGAAATGAAGTATATCGCAAAGTCTATGGATTTAAATCCTGGCGACTTGCGGTTGACATACAAGTTTAACGTATACGCTCAGGAGCCTTTGAGCAGACAAGAAATTTATGTAGATGCATTAAATGGACAGGTAGTTTTTACCAACAATTTGATTCATACTGCAAATACAAATGGAACAGCACAAACAGCGTACAGTGGAACCCAAACAATTAAGGTAGACAGCTTAGCTTCTAACTCTTTTCGACTGCGACAAACGATAAATGGCAGCGGAGTTAATACCTATGATCTTCTGCGAGGAACGAGTTATGCCAACTCTGTCGATTTCACTGACACAGACAATAACTGGAATAATGTAAATTCATTAAAAGATGAATATGCAACGGATGCGCATTGGGGTGCAGAGAGTACACATGAATATTTTCAAGTAAAATTCGGAAGGAATTCCATTAACAATGCGGGCTTTACCTTGAACAGTTATTTGCATTACTCAACTAATTTTAACAATGCATTTTGGGACGGTCAGCGCATGACGTATGGGGATGGTTCTGGTACATCAACTCCTTTGGTTGCTTTAGATATAGCGAGTCATGAAATTACCCATGGATTAACCACATTTACAGCAAATTTAATTTATGCCAACGAGTCAGGTGCTTTAAACGAGTCTTTTTCAGATATTTTTGGAGCAGCGGTAGAGTTCTTTGCTCGACCAAATAGAGCGAACTGGTTATTGGGTGAAGACATTGGCGGAGCATTTAGATCTCTTTCAAACCCAAGGCAATATGGTGATCCTGATACCTATGACGGCATTAGCTGGAGACAAACTATTGGCTGTACTCCAACTCAAAATAACGATCAGTGTGGTGTCCACTCCAATTCAGGCGTCCAAAACAAGTGGTTTTATTTGCTAACCGTTGGAGGTTCAGGAACGAACAACGCTCCAACACCTCAAGCTTATAATGTAGTAGGTTTGGGAATGGATACTGCCGCAGCAATTGCATTTAGGAATTTGACTATTTATTTAACTCAATCTTCTAACTTTTCAGACGCTCGTTTTTATTCCATCCAGTCGGCAATAGATCTATACGGGGCGTGTTCTCCACAGCACATTTCAGTAACCAACGCATGGCATGCAGTTGGAGTCGGGGCAGCCTATTCTCCTGGAGTTACTTCAGATTTTTCTGCAGACATAACACAAGCTTGTTCTCCAAGCTTAGCAACTCGTTTTACAAATACTTCTAACAACGCTACTGTGTTTACATGGAATTTTGGTGATGGCACGTTTACTACGGTTAGAGAACCTTCTCATACCTATACCACTTTCGGTCAGTTCGACGTTTCGTTAATTGCCAATGGCGGAGCTTGTGGAATCGATACCATTTTAAAAACAGCATTCATTGACATTGATAGCTCGATTGCATGCATCGTTATTTTGAACGATGCTAGGAATTCAATAGAAACTGAATGCACCGGTAAAATATTTGATAGTGGTGGAGCTAGCGGAGATTATGGTGCAAATGAAAACGGAGTGGTTACGATAACGCCTAATAACGCCGCTAACATTACACTAACTTTTCCATTTTTTGATATTGAAGCTGGAACAAGTGGATCACTTTGTGATTACGATGTGTTACGAATTTTTGACGGTCCAAGTAGAAATTCCCCACTTTTGGGAGAGTATTGCAACAACAACTTACCAAGTTCAATTACTTCGACAAGAGGATCTATAACCATTGAATTTGAGTCGGATGGAGGCCTGGAAGAGGCCGGTTTTGAAATTGATTGGCAATGTAATTATCCAACAACTCCACCAATTACAAATTTTACAGTTAGTGAAATAACTACTTGCGATGGGGAGATTACATTTACCGATGGGTCGACTCAATTGCCCGCCTCTTGGAGATGGGATTTTGGAGATGGAAATTTTTCAACTGTTCAAAGCCCTATACATAATTATACAAGCAACGGGACGTTCTCTGTAAAGTTGGTTTCTACCAACACCTTTGGGTCTGATTCAACTACAAAAACTAATTTAGTTACGGTGACAAGACCTGTTGGTCCTGTCGCCTCAGATGACACAGTTTGTATTGGTCAGTCTGCTACACTTACTGCTTCTGCTTCAGGAGCGGTGAACTGGTATGCTGCTGAATTTGGAGGCAATCAACTTGCTACAGGCAACTCTTATACCATTTCAAGCGTAGCTTCTACTGAGCAAGTTTGGGCCGAAAACATGCTTGCGTCGCCAATTCAAACAGTTGGTCCGGCCACAAACACGATTGGAGGAGGTGCTAATTTTAATAATTTTCAGTATTTAATTTTTGATGTTTTAGACAAAATCGAGCTGATATCGGTTCGAGTGTATGCCGGTACGGCTGGGAATAGAACAATCGAACTGAGGGACGCAAACGGAGTGGTGTTACAAACGGTATCTCGATTTATTCCTGCAGGTCCATTCAGGGTAAGCTTAAACTTTACGATTGATCCAGGCACTAATTATCAATTAGGTGTTGCTGCCGGAACACAACCGGATTTGTATAGAAATAATTCTGGTGTTAGTTACCCATACACGATTGCAAACAAGCTTTCCATTAAAAGTAGTAGCGCAGGAACAAACCCTACCGGGTTTTACTATTTTTTCTACAATTGGAGAGTTAAAAGTCCGGATTGCTCAAGTGCACGAGTCCCTGTAAATGCGATGGTCGATACTACATGTAATGTTACTACAATAGCTGAAATAGCTGCTGTAGAAAATGGAGTTAACGTGTACCCAAATCCAACGCATCATAATTTTACTGTTGAAACAAACAATCAAATTATTAATGAAGTTAATGTTCGAAGTATTTCAGGTAAATTAGTTTATACCATGCAGGGCAGTGCCGTAAAATCAAAACTTTTAGTGAACAGTTTAAACTGGGAGTCCGGAGTTTATTTTATTCAGATAAATACTGAAAGTGGCATTTCCCACCAAAAAGTAGTTGTAACCCATTAATGATATGAAAAAAATAGTATTCATTTTACTTTGTGTTTGTTCTCTGGGAGCTCAGGCGCAATATTCTATTCTCAGCGGAAGGGATGCTGCAGCTGTCTTATCGAATGCTGTTGAGCTTAAAGTAGAAAAAGAGAACTCTTTCCCATCTTATATAGAGTTGGACCCTGCGGCGAATGTTTCAGAAGCATCTTTTTTTACAATGTTACAGGAAGAAATTTTCCCCTCAAACAACTTCACCTTTCAGTTACTGAATTCTAATTCGGATCAATTAGGATTTGAGCATAAACGGTACCGTTTATACTACAAGGGAATTGAAGTGGCTTATTCTAACTTATCAGTTCATGTTAAGAATAATATAGTTATTTCGGCTTCGGGGAATATAAAGGCAGATGTACCCGTAAATGAAATGGCAACGCTGAGCGAAGGAGATGCAAAAATAAATGCATTGAATTTTGTTGGAGCAACGGAATACATGTGGGAAATTGACAGGCCTTTAAATCAAACTCAAAGTGAATTTTACCCAAAAGGGAAACAACTGTATTTGCCAAGCTATGCAGAAGGTAAAAGCACGCTAACGTTAACGCATGTTTTCAATATCTACGCGAGCCAGCCTTTAATTAGAGAGTTAATCTTTGTGAATGCGCAAAATGGTAACATCCAATTCCATGAGAATCTAATTCACAATGGAGGGGTTTCTAATGGTAAGGCAGTTACGGCATACAGCGATACTCAAGATGTTGTTGCCGATAGTTTGCCGGGCTATTTTAGACTAAGAGACTCTACAAGAGGCAATGGAATTGTTACCCTAAATTCTCAGGGGCTTAGAAATTATACTGGTGCTGTAGATTTTATTGATTCAAACAACTTTTGGAATAACTTCAACGGAAATCTCGATGAATACGCAGGAGACGCTCATTGGGGAACTGAGGCCACCTATGACTACTTGTGGAATATACACAATAGAAATAGCATCAACGATAGTGGATTTGCTCTTGTTAGCTACATTCATTACGATCAAAACTATGTGAATGCTTTTTGGAATGGAACGGTAATGACCTATGGAGACGGGAATGCATTAAATGGTCCACTAACTACTTTGGATATTGTGGGTCACGAAATCACTCATGGACTAACTGACTTTACTTCTGATTTAATTTATGCGAACGAATCTGGAGCATTAAATGAATCGTTTAGCGATATTTTTGGAACAGCATTGGAGTTTTATGCACGACCTAACAGAGCAAATTGGACGATTGGAGAAGATATAGGTGGAGCTTTTAGAAACATGTCAAATCCTAATAGTAACGGAGATCCGGATACGTATGAAGGACAAAATTGGAGACAAACAAAAGGCTGTATTCCAACCGCAGGGAATGATAGATGCGGGGTTCACTCCAACAGTGGTGTGCAAAATTATTGGTTTTACCTTTTGGTAAATGGAGGGGCAGGGGTGAATGATGCGACCGATAGTTTTAATGTCGTTGGATTAGGAATGAACAAAGCGGAAAAGATTGCCTTTCGAAATCTTACGGTGTATCTAAATCCGTCTTCAAATTTTAATGAGGCTCGATTTTATGCTATAAAATCTGCCATTGATTTGTTTGGTGCTTGTTCACCTGAAGTGGAAGCAACAACAAATGCATGGTATGCTGTAGGGGTTGGTGCAGCTTATCGAAATATCGTTTCAGCCTCATTCTCCGCAATACAGGATACTGCATTTTGCTATGTTCCTGTATTTTTAGATTTTGTCAGTGAGGGATCTAATGTTCAGAATTTTATTTGGGATTTTGGAAATGGAGATACAAGCTCAATGAGAAACCCAACTGCTGTGTATAGCACGCAAGGAACATTTAACGTGCAGTTGATTGGGGATGGCGGCACTTGTGGATCTGATACGGTACTAAAAACGGCATATGTTATTGTAGATACGCTAACCGTACCTTGTTCGTACACCTTAGATAACCTTTCGAACAGCACACTAACAGCTTGTACCGGGAGACTTTTTGACTCCGGTGGATTTGGAGGCGATTACGGAACAAATGAAAGCGGAACAGTAACCATTTCTGTTGGCGCTGCCGATTACATTGAATTAGATTTTATTGAACTAGCCATTGAAGCCGGTTCTGGGTTTAATTGTAATAAGGATTTTATCGAGATTTATGACGGGGCAACCATGGATGCTCCGCTTATTGGCCGCTATTGTGCCAATTTCTTGCCGCCCAACAACAGGGTTTTGTCAAGTTCCAATGAAGTTACCTTAAGAATGATTTCAGATGATGTGGCCACACGTTCTGGCTTTCTAATTAACTGGGAGTGTAAAACTGCAACGGCGGCATCTATTGCAGATTTCTCCGTAAGTACAGATTCAACTTGCACTGGGATGGTAGCGTTTAGAAATCGATCCACAGAAGGTTATTCCTCATCGCTTTGGAATTTTGGAGACGGCTCAACCTCTATAGAGTATCACCCAACTCATAATTATTATGCAGATGGTACGTATACGGTAAGCTTGACTGTTACCAACAGTTTGGGTTCGAATACAATTACAAAAACAAACAGTGTTACCGTGACAAAACTGAGTCGCCCAAGTTTTGCGAATGATACGGTTTGTATCGGTGGGCAAGCAGGGATTAAAGTGAACGTAACGTCCACCGGATTGTGGTATAGAGATACAACTGCCAACTCTATTTATTCAGGAGACTCTTTGAGCTTGTTTAGTTTGCAAAGTGATACCGTGCTGTATGTGAAAGACATTAGTAATAATCAGACGTTTTCTGGTGGTCCGTTAAATAACATTGGAATAGGAGCGTACTCTTCTGACAATGATTACCTCACCTTTGATGTGCACAAACCTATTTTATTGAAGACGATGATTCTGTTCTCCAATAAGGCGGCTACGAGACGGATGGATATCTGGAATAATCAGGGGGAATTAGTAGTTTCAAAAGATGTCTATGTGCCATCAAGTCCGCTTCGAGTTAATATTAACATAGAGCTGCAACCCGATTCAAACTATAGGGTAGCATTCAGTAATAGAGATGTGAGTCTATTTAAAAATACAAGCGGAGCGAGTTTCCCTTACACGATTTCTAATTTGGTAACCTTGAAAGGTTCTAATAATGCAAATAGTTATCCTTATTTCTATCGATGGGGAGTTTCGGAATTAGCTTGCGAAAGTAATTTTGTTACGGTGAAGGCAGTTGTGGATACAACGTGCAATATTGTAGGCATTCAGGGTCTTCAGCTTGAAGAAGAACTCGTTTCTATTCGACCGAATCCATTTGCCACTAGTTTATTGATTGAATATAAATTTAAGAGCGATAAATCGGTGGACTTCGTTATTAGAGCAATAAATGGGCAGGAAGTTTTTCGCAAAAGTACTGCCCAAGCGGCAGGAGTTGACATTCTTGACTTAGGTTTTCTGCCAAAGGGCGTGTATATCTTTACCGTTTTGGCAGAAGATAAAGTACAGAACTACAAAATAATTAAGTCGAACTAATTTGATTTACTTCTTGAAGTACATCATTATCGTTGCAGCAGGTATTTTACCTGCTGCAACTGTTTGTGGGCAAGATTTGTTGGAAGTGAAAGTGAAAAACAGAAAAGTTGGTCTATACTCTGCAGCAGTTTACGGGGTTGCTTTAGTTGGTCTAAATGCGCTGTGGTATAAGGACTACGAAAGAAGTAGCTTGCACTCTTTTAACGATAATAAAGAGTGGCTTCAAATGGATAAAGTAGGGCATACTTATTCTACTTTCACCCTGTCAAAACTGTCGTATGCATTGTATTCTCATAGCGATGAAACAAGTCGAAAACAAGCGTTGCTGTATTCAAGTGTTTCAAGTTTTGCCTTTCTAACAACTGTTGAGGTTTTTGACGGCTTCAGCAAGGAGTGGGGATTTTCGTGGGGTGATTTTGCAGCGAATACTTCGGGAATTGCTCTTTTTGCTGCACAGGAATATTTTTTTAAGCGTCAAATTATTCAATTAAAATACTCTTTTTATCCAACCGACTATGCAGACCTGCGACCGAATATTTTAGGTTCAAGTTTAGTAGAAAAGGCATTTAAAGACTACAACGCTCAGACCTATTGGGCCTCTGTCAACCTAAATGCGATTCATGCAAGCATAAAACCAAAGTGGTTGTCAGTAGCATTCGGGTTAGGTGCCGATCAACTAATTTTTGCCAATCAATCGACAAGTTTTTTTAATGGTACGCAGTTGAATGCAAACCGGCAATACTATGTTAGTTTAGATGTAGATTGGGAGCAAATCCAAACAAAAAAAGAATGGCTTAAATGGGTTTTTAAGGTGGCTAATTGTATTAAAATACCTGCACCAAGTATAGAGTTTCAATCTGGGGAAAAAGCTAGCTTTAGAGCACTTTATTTTTAGTCAAACAATTCGGGTCTTTCCAAGTGCAGTCTCAGTATACCTGCCAAGCTAAGACTATCTGTTATTTTTCCTTGTCTCACCATTTGCAAAACGTCTTTTAGGAGAATTTTTTGCACCACTAAGTCTTCGTCATCATCAGGTTTCGCTTCAAAGAACTCTAACTTTTCAGCACTGTAAATAATGCCGAATTCATCGGTTACAGAATTACTGGTATGAATGGTCTGTAATTCATTCCACCCTGCTGCCACAATTCCTGTTTCTTCTCTTAATTCTCTTTTGGCAGCACCCAATGGGTCAGTATTTAGCGTGCATCCCCCTTCTGGTATTTCCCAAGAATAAGCGTTCAATGGAAAGCGGAACTGACCAACTAGATAGGTGTACTTGTTTTCATCAATTGGAATAACGCCAATTGCAATGTTTTGAAATGCTACTGTTCCGTAAACTCCCGGATGTCCACTTGGGTTTAACACTTCATGGTGTTCTACTTTAATCCAAGGATTCTCATAAACTTTATTCTTGTTCAAAGTCTTCCACGGATTCTCTTTATTATTCATGTGCTCTTTTTACCTTTGCATTAAAGGACCAAAATAATGAATCTATCTGTTGGAGATAAAATTTATGTTACAGATGAGAAGCTGGAAGGAACATTACTTTCATTTACGGAAGACAGGGTTACGATAGAATGCCCTGATGGCTTTGAATATTCTTTTCCCATGGATAAAATATTTAAGCTGAACGAGGAGGGTGAAGTTGAAAATAAACCAAAAGTAAAACCGGAGTTGAGAAAACCGAGGAGGGGAGCATTCAATTCGGGTGCTGCTGGAGTTCAATTTGTGTTTAATTCTAAGAACACAGCAGTGGATTTGCATTTAGAAGTTCTTCTGCCCAAGGATTATCGGTCGTATTCAGACGTTGAAGCATTGGGGCTTCAGCTGGAAGTGGTACGGGCCGTAATTCGAGAAGCAAATCGCCAACGAATTCGAAAGTTTGTGATGGTACATGGAGTGGGAAAAGGAAAGCTTCGCAGGGAGATCCGAAATTTACTCACAGATTCATATCCAGAAATTGAATTTTTAGATGGGAATTACCAAAAATTTGGGGGAGGAGCAACGGAGCTAATTATTCACCAATTTGATTGAAGATTAGGCGTACTTTTGCAGTAATAAATCGTTCTATCGTGCCAAGAAGTTGGTAAGGAAAGTCCGGACAGCATAGAGTGCCATACCTTATGAAAATGAGGGTTCCAATTTATTGGAAACAGCTAGTGCAACAGAAAACAAACCGTCTTAATTTATTAAGGTAAGGGTGAAAAGGCGAGGTAAGAGCTCACCGCTCCAATGGCGACAAAGGAGGCTAGGCAAACCTTATGGGCTGCAAGGTCAAATAAACCGGAAATGGGGTTACTCGCCCTTCCGGAGGGTAGACTGCGAAGATAAATGATAGAATGTCCCTTTGGGATAACAGAATCTGGCTTATAGATTTATTACTTAAAAAGCCCCTCTCCGAGTTTCGGAAAGGGGCTTTTTTTAGGGTGAAGTTAATTATTGAAGAATCAACTTTTCAATTTTCGAAGTAGTACCATTGCTAATTTTTACCAAGTACACGCCTTTTGCAAGTGTACTCACGTCAATTTTATTAATTCTAGTACTTGCTGCTGTCATTACTTCATGGTATACCAATTGACCTTTGGTATCTACGATTTCAACATTAATTAACTCATTAGTTGTAGGAGCAATCAATGTGAATTCTCCTTGGTTTGGATTTGGATAGATAGAGAATTCAAGTTCTTTAGAGTTGGTTTTTGCTATTGAAGTTGCAATGTCAATTGAAACACTGTCAACTCCAAATCCTTCTTGAGTTACAGAGCCGTCAGATGAGAATGCAATTCTAACTTTTACACTCGACTGTCCTGCTGTACCTGACAACACGTTTGAAACGGTATCCCAAGTATTCAATCCACTGACGTTGTTGCCATTCCAATATTGGTTGTTCACATTATTATACCAATTAATAGCACCTCCATTATCAATAAGCTTTGTCCAATTAATTCCTCCATTAGTGGATAATTCAACCCAACCTTCGTCGCAACAAGACTCTGTGTTATACGTTTGAAGGTAGGTTAAAACAGGGTCGGTTGTTTGTCCGCTAAAATCCATGCAAGGAGACTCTAAATAAGAGTTTTCATTGTTGTTGTAAACTCCTGTTAAGTTGGTAACCCAAGCTTGGGTTCCGCTGCCTGCGGCATTAATGTTTGTTCCGGCAGGAATGCCCCAAGCCCAAGAAGAATTAGTGCCATAAGCAGTCCATCCTCCATTTGAAGTTTCAAAATTCTCAGTATAAGGAACTGATACGACAGGAATGTTATCGATTGTGGTTGCAGCAGAATCATTCGTCCGGTCACCGTCAAAAGCTAAATCAGTATACACCGCTAGCGTGTAGGTTCCAAATGCTGTTAAGTTCGCAGGAATGGCAAAGGAGAAAATAGAGGTGTCTCCTGGGTTTAAACTAGCAAAGCTGGTATCAATTACTACTGCTCCATTATTCACAGAGTAGGTTAAAGGTATTGTGTCTAACATTCCTAATCCCACGTTTTGAATTAACACTTTAACTGTGTCATTTCCTAACGCACAACCTGAATTTGGTGCCGTAATTGCAAGAACTGCGGCATCGCTAGAAGATGGCTCATAAACTCTAAGATCATCAATAGAGATGTCTCCTGCACAGCAGCCTAAGCTTACAGAACTGAATCGCACACTCAAATTACCTGCTCCTAAGAGACTCGAAATATTTACAGACCGTTGATTAAAAGGGGCGGTTACCGTGGTTTGTTGAGTTCCAACGATAGAATCTACCACAACAAAACCACTGTTGTTGCCAACTTCAATGTATAAAGTATTAATCTCAGTGCCTAACATGTGGTAGTAAAACTCTAGAGTAGCACCATTTAGTGATGATACATCTATACACGGAGAGGTTAAGGTTGTAATATCTCCGGCAGAGCCATTACTCGCTTCCGTATAAATATAATTGGCTAACCCGGTGGTATGATCTCCTGAAGGACCAGTGTTTCCAGAGCCTGTTTGGCCTGAGTTAACCTGCCACAGGTAGGTTCCAAATCCTCCGCCTGTTGAGGTGGTGCTTGTCCAACCATTTACTAAACTCGTACCCAAATTAAATGCATCAAAATTCTCAACAAAAGGAGCTGATTTTAATGAGTTTTCTACCGTGGCACGCAGCGTGTCATTGGTATTGTTTCCATCGTTCAAGATGGCTGTGTACACTTTAAATGAATATTGACCCGGTAAAGAAAGGTTTACTGTCGTTTGTGTAAAGGTGAAAATCGAAGTATCGCCGGGATTAATAGTGTTTCGGAACGTATCTACATATAATGAACCGTTAAATTCAAAAGATATAGGAAAATTACTGATTGCAGCAGAGCCAAAATTCGAAACAGCAACTTTAACTGAGTCTGACGTACCTAATCCACAACCACTGTTGGGCGCAACTAAAGCGACTGCTCCTGCATCAACAGCTGGGGCGTCAAGAATTAAGACATCGTCAAATGCAAATCCTTCGTCCTGAACTGATCCATCAGCTCCGAAAGCAACTCTTAAAATTACTGCAGATTGATTTGCTAAGCCTGTCAAATCGTGCTCAGCAAGCAGCCAGCCCGCAGAACCCGAACCAGCTCTTCCCGTCCAACCCTCACCACTTGGTTCTAAGCTAGACTGTAACCCATTAATAGAGTTGTCTGTGTACCAGTTGTTCGGGTTTCCAAAAGCGCCTATTTTTTGCCAAGTAGCCCCACCGTCGATAGAGGATTGAAGAACTGCCCCGTCCCAAGAGAACTCTGAGTTCCACGAAACATTCATCTTAATTTGTGGCTGATTAAGGGTTGTAAAATCAAAACATGGGCCTTGAACCCACGATTCTTCATTGTTGTTGTATTGACCAGTTAAGTTGGTGACGTAAGAGTTGGAGCCATTCGCCGCAGAATTAATTACTGCGCCTGCAGGTGTGCCGATTGCCCAAGTGCTGATTGAACCGCCTGAAACCCAGCCGCCGTTTCCATTTTCAAATCCTTCTGTGTATGGGAAACCAGAAACAATAGGGATATTATCAAATGTTAAATTGGAGGTATCGTTTAACGCGTTTCCATCATTTAAGGCCATGGAGTATGACTTTATACCATATGTACCACTTGCTGCAATGTTCATGGTTGAATCAAAACAGAACATCGCGGTATCGCCCGGATTAAGAGTGAAAAGAACTGTGTCTGTATACAATTGACCATTAAATTCATACGCCATTGGAACATTTGTTATTGCTGCAGAACCAAAGTTTGTCACCATTACGCAAACAGAATCTGCAGCACCGAGTCCACAGCCTGTAACAGGAGAAGTGAATGAAACAACTCCCAAATCGACTGAAGGGGCATCTTGAATTAAAATATCATCAAATGCGAAACCTTCTTCTTGAACTGAGCCATCAGAGCCGTGAAAAATTCTAAATCGAACTGAAGGTTGATTCGCAGCTGCTGGCACGTCATGTTCTGCCAACAACCAGCCACCTGATCCGCTACCACCTGTAATAGTCCATCCTTGTCCGCTTAACCCTGCTGCCTGAAGTCCATTAATCGAATTGTCGTTGTACCAATTGTTCGGGTCACCAAATGCGCCTACTTGGGTCCAACTAATACCATCGTCAATGGTCAACTCTAATAAGGCCCCATCCCATGAGGATTCTGATTCATACCAAATATTCATTTTAAATTGAGGGGCATTTAAAGTTGAAAAATCAAAGCAAGGGCTGATGACAAAAGAGGCATCTCCATTGTTGTAAACGCCTGAAAGGTTAGTTACATAAGCATTAAACCCAGTTGCTGCGCTATTGATGGTTGTTCCTGTAGGAGGGCCACTTGCCCATGTGCCGTTAACGCCGCCTGTGGTCCAAGCACCATTTCCATTTTCAAATCCTTCTGAATAAGGATAGGTTGAAATGGCAGGGTTCAGGGTTGTTGTAAAAAAGGCTGAGTCGTTTACGTTATTGTTGTCACCTCTAATGGCAGAATAGACAATAATGCTGTAAGATCCGCCTATAGATAAATTTGCTTTTGTAGCAAAGCTATATTGCAGTGTATCGCCTGGATTAATGGAGTCTAAAATAGTTTCAGGAACAATAGGTCCTCCATTGATGGTATACCGGATTGGGATATTTCTAATAACGGTTGAACCAAAATTTACAATTCTTGCTGTAATCGTTTCATTTGAATCAAGGTTACAAGCCGAAACAGGTAGGGAGTCAATTGCGACAACTGCAGCATCGTCTGGAACTGGCTGAAAAACGGTAACATTGTCTAAGATCCAGTACCAACCATAAGTACCTGTGTATCGGAATCTAATTTGTGCATTTGAAATCCCTGCTACGTATTGAGAGATGTCAATAATTTCATGGCTTGGGTCTGCTGTGGTAGCGGTAAAAGTAGTGGCTGATATCCAATTACTTCCATCGAATATTTGAACTTCTGCTGCTCCGCCACCAATGTGTCGGTAGTAGTGATCAAATTCAAGAAGTACGGTAGTGGCTCCTGATGCATCAAAGTTGGTAGAAGAAAGGTAGGAGTCTTGAGTGTTTCCCGCGCCATACCAATCGCTATCTAAGATAGCTGCAGGGCTGGAAATTGGAGTGTTGAAAGTCCTTGGGAATGGGTTGTTAAATCGCCAAATTTGATTCGCCGGCGGAGTGATGCTGTCAATGTTTTTCCAACCACTCGCTAGTGGAGGTAAAATAGAATCCGTAAACGTGCTAAAATCCTGGTTAATATAGATTTGAGAAAAGCTTGAGAATCCCAAAATAAGGGCAGCTGCTAGAGTTATAATTCTTTTCATGTGGATGGATGGTTGCTAGTTAAAGTTAATGAGATGAAAGTAAAGATATTTATTTAATAAAGACGCAGATTGCTTAGATTTGCTTCCCAGTAAAAATGCCATCATTCATTGCTAACGAGCGGTCACAAATTTTAGCAAGTGACTGATCGTGAGTAACAATTACAAAAGTTTGATCAAACTCTTTCCGTAAATCAAAAAACAATTGATGTAAATCGTTCGCGTTTTTGCTGTCCAAGTTGCCCGATGGCTCATCTGCGAAAATAACTTTAGGGGAATTAATCAGCGCTCTTGCAGTTGCCACTCGCTGCTGTTCTCCACCGGAAAGTTCATTAGGTTTATGGTTTAATCGATGGCTTAACCCCAACTTATCTAGAAGTGCTTTCGCTTTTTCTTCCGCTTTTCTTTTCGGAATTCTAGAAATAAACGCAGGCATACAGACATTTTCTAAGGCTGTAAATTCTGGCAAAAGATGGTGAAATTGGAAAATAAATCCAATATTTTTGTTTCTGAAATCAGCAAGATCTTTATCGCTTAGCTTAGATATGTTTGTATCATCGTAAAAAACGTCACCTTGATCTGCATTGGTTAGCGTGCCCAGAACTTGAAGTAAAGTTGTCTTTCCCGCTCCGGAACTGCCGGTAATTGAAACGATTTCCCCTTTCTTTATACGAAGGTCAACTCCTTTTAAAATTTTCACCTCACCAAAGGCTTTGTGAATGTTTTTTCCTACAATCAAAATCAATACTTTGGTCACGAATATAGGAATTCTTTCAAGTTAAAAGGACGATTCACAAGGGGACCTTTTTTTTAATTCAATTATGTCGGTAAACACTTTTTATTTCGGGGTCAAAAATTTAACTTTGAAGTCCAAAAATAAAACAATTAGTAGATGAATATTCACGAATATCAAGCAAAAGAAACACTAAAGTCATTTGGTGTTGCTATACAAGAAGGTATTGTAGCTCAAACACCTGAAGAGGCAGTTGAAGCAGCAAAGAAATTGACTGAGCAAACTGGAACAGAATGGTGGGTCATTAAAGCTCAGGTTCATGCTGGTGGTCGTGGTAAAGGCGGCGGTGTTAAGTTGGCCAAGTCTTTAGATGAAGTAAGGTCAATTTCAAATGATATCATTGGAATGAATTTGGTTACTCCTCAGACTTCTGCTGAAGGTAAAAAAGTACACCAAGTATTGGTGGCACAAGATGTATACTACCCGGGCGAAAGTGAACTGGAAGAGTTTTATGTGAGTGTCCTATTAAATAGAGCTACCGGTAGAAACATGATTATGTATTCTACAGAAGGAGGAATGGATATTGAGGCAGTAGCAGAAGCAACTCCACATTTGATTTTTCACGAAGAAATTGATCCTTCAGTCGGGTTGCAAGCTTTTCAAGCAAGAAAAATTGCATTTAACCTAGGCCTTTCAGGAAATGCATTCAAGCAAATGGTAAAATTTATTTTTGCCTTGTACAAGGCGTACGATTCTATCGATGCAAGCTTATTTGAAATTAACCCAGTGTTGAAAACATCTGATGATAAGATTATTGCAGTAGATTCTAAAGTTAGTTTAGACGCAAATGCATTATACCGTCACAAGGATTTAGCAGCAATGCGAGATGTGCGTGAAGAAGATGCAACAGAAGTTGAAGCTGGTGAAGCAGGATTGAATTTTGTAAACCTAGACGGTAACGTAGGTTGCATGGTGAACGGAGCAGGTTTGGCAATGGCTACTATGGACATTATTAAATTGAGTGGTGGTAATCCTGCTAACTTTTTAGATGTTGGTGGTACTGCAAATGCAGAAAGAGTTGAAAAGGCATTTAGAATTATCTTAAAAGATGAAAACGTTAAGGCCATTTTGGTAAATATCTTTGGTGGTATTGTACGATGTGATCGAGTTGCACAAGGAGTTGTTGATGCGTATAAAAACATTGGAGAGATTCCAGTGCCAATTATTGTTCGTTTACAAGGAACAAATGCAGTAGAGGCAAAACAAATTATTGATGAGTCGGGACTAAAGGTTCACTCGGCTATTTTATTGCAAGAAGCAGCAGACAAAGTTGCTGAGGTACTAGGATAGAATAAAGCAAAAAAATATGCTCCATGGGAATGGAGTATATTTTTTGCTAATTAGGTTTATAACGTAAACTTATTTATATTTGAGGATAATTTAAATTAAGAACCATGAAAGAAGCAGAAAAACAAATTCAATACATTGAAGAAATGATTGCCACAACAAAAGGAAACATCTCTGGTGGGAGTGTTCATTTTTTAGTGTGGGGTTGGCTGGTCTTCGCAGCCGCGTTGGTAAATTACACATTGCTAAACTATACCGCTTACGCAAATCCTTGGATTGGGTGGCCGATATTCATGGGAACGGGTGCAGTTATCGCTATCTACTTGGGAGTTAAAGAGTCAAATAAAAGAAGATTTGCGACAAAAATTGATACAATGCTGGTACAGCTTTGGGCAGGATTTGGAATTACACTTTTGGTGATGCTTTCTGCCATGGCAGCAATTGGGCCTGCGAAGGTGTATCCAATGTTAATGGCCCTTTACGGTTTAGGAACTTTTGTAAGTGGAGGAATTTTAAATTTCAAACCCCTTCAAATTGGTGCGGTAGCAGCTTGGATTTGTGCCGTTATTGGCTTTTATCAAGTTCAGTTTGACAGCCAATTACTATTGATAGCTGCAGCCATCCTTTTCTCTTACATCATTCCCGGTCATTTATTGGCTTCAAAAAAGTAAAATAGATGTTCAAAAATTTAGATCCCTTGTTGCATTCTCAATTGAGACTCGGCGTAATGTCTATTTTGATGGGAGTGGAAAAAGCTGATTTTTCTTTTTTGAAGGAAAAGACGCGCGCTACTTCAGGAAATATTAGTGTTCAAATTGATAAGTTGGAAAAAGCAGGTTACATTTCTGTTGAGAAATCGTTTCGGGATAGGCGTCCTTTAACAACATGCAGAATAACAAAAAATGGCATTGTCGCATTTGAGACCTATGTCAATCGTTTAAAATCGTATATCGATTGAATTAATTAGCCTGTAAATGGGAGGTGCAAATAGGAAGTGATTCGCATAGCTTAAAAAGCAAAGTGGGGTTGATTAGTCCTCTTTTTGAATCAAATAATAAACGCAGGAAGTCCAGTAATTTCTAAAATAAGGTATTGATCCTAGGAACGGGAACTGATTTCTTGGTTGCATGTTAAATTTGTACTTGTAAATAGGATTCACCAAGTAAAGCTGTTTTATTGGAATGCTGTACCTGTTTTTTTTACTCAATTTTTCAAAGCGTTCAATGCTGATTCCCGTGTCTTTTATTTCTGCCATACCTTCAATTTTTACATCGCTTTCGCCTCCCATCTTTAGCAATGATTTAAAGAGGGACATGGGTAATAAATGATAATAAGGAAGTTTAGAAAGAATTTTGTTCTTGACCAACTGCTGGTGGCCACCGAATGGCATTTGCCATGGAGGGAAGCCAAAAAAGATGTGGGCATTTGGTTTTAGAAAATCTCGGATGTAGTGTAAGAATCGATTTTGATCGTGAAGGTGTTCAATCACGTCTTTTAAAATAATTAAATCAAATTTATCGTCAATATCGCTGTGCAAGGCCATGTCATAAATGTTCTTGCTCATTAATTTTACTTGGCCTTCTTTTAGTTCATTTTCAAAGACTTGTTCGGCTCTTCTTAATCTAGATTCTTGCAGTTCAACTCCAAATCCAAAACAACCTCTGTCTGTAAATGCTTTTAAAACTCCGCCTTCAGCGCAACCTATTTCCATTACCCTCATTTCTTTAGTAATGGGTAGGTATCTTTCAATAAAGGGAATTACATAATTTTTAGCATTTTCATACTGCCATTTTATATAAGTGTCTTTATCTTTATGAAATTCGAATGCCATAATCTAGTTACAAATGGTGGGCAAAATTAGGGGATTTTTTAAGATGAAGAGAATTTGTATTGTAGGAATAGGATGGCTAGGGGAAGACCTTGCTATAGCAGCAAGAAAACAAGGGCACTATGTAATTGGAACAACAAGTTCTTTTGCTAGGGTTGAGGTCTTAAAAGAGATAGTAGACGAGCTGGTGGTATTTAATTTAAAGAAGGATGTGTTTGAGGTACCAAGCTCTTTTGATGTTCTTATTTATACCATACCGCCATCAAGTAGTGCTTCTTATGGACAATTAAGTTGCTCTTTTTTTACTAAGGTGTTAGAAATGAATCCGGATACTACAGTTATTTATACCAGCTCAACCTCCGTTTATGGCACTGCAGAGCGGGAAGTAAACGAGCAGAGTCTGATAGATCCCTCCTCCAATTCGGCGACAAAGATTGTTGAAGTAGAGCAGTGCGTTCAGCAAAACTTTGAAAAATGGGCAATCGTTAGATTAGGAGGCCTGGTAGGAGGGAAGCGACACCCTGTTAAATTTTTGGCTGGAAGAAAAGGTGTTTCTAAGCCTCTTGCGCCTGTAAATCTGCTGCATCGAGAGGATGCTGTGGGAGCAATACTACACCTATTAAGTAATTTTAAACGCGGGATTTATAACCTGTGCTCCGAGAATCACCCGTTAAAAAATAGGTTCTATACTGCTGTGGCAAAGCAATATAGATTAAAAGCGATTGAATTTGATGCAGCGAATATTTCAAAGGATAAAATAGTAACTTGCGAAACGATAAAGAAGAGTGGTTTTAAATTCAAGTATCCATCCCCTTATGATTTTCCGTTTGAGTTATAAAAGGTTGTTCATCGTTTTGGCAATCATTTCTTTGCCAAGCTTTTCTCAAGCTCAAATACTAGAGATTGGTGGCCATGTAGGATACAATGTTTCAAAATTTTCAGTAAGTCAAAATAAGCTGAATGATGCGATCTATATTAAGGCAGGAAAACCTTTTTCCGCCTATAGCGTGGGTATGCAAATGTTGGTTAGTCCGGCAAAACGACAAAGCTTTGCTTATTTTAGACTAATTCCTTCCGTTTTATTTGAAGCAAGCTTGTGCAGATGTGGCGGTTTTATGGAACTTTCAATTAGTTCGCCTAACGGCACCCGAATGTTTAACGAGTTAAAGTATACCATTTACCGTGGAGAGTATGGTGCTAAGTTTGTCTTAAGCAGCGGTCCTTTGCAATTGATTGTTGGGCCAACAATTTCAAATCGATTTTATACCGCTGTTCAGTTTTTACCTAATGAAGGGCAGAAGTTTGCTGGAGATCAATTTAAGGCTCTTGCGCTGGCTTACGAGGTCGGACTGGGTTTAAAGTTTAATTCGGTCCATATCTCCGGAAGGTTTCAGCGTTTTGTTAACGGTTATGGGCGAGAATCTAATTTAATTCCAACAGTCTATAAACACAGCCAAGTTCGATTCTTAATCCAATATTACTTCTTAAGAAGAGAGAGAGGTAAAAATTGGAGTAGTATTTATTGGGACTAATTTTATTTGTATCATTCAGTTTACTCAACCTTTTATAAATATTGCCACTGCGCTGGCATTCTCACCTACAGCTGAAGCGCTCCTGAGCGAAGCTAAGAGCATTAGCGAAAGGCTAAGTGCCAAGCTGACTTTGATTCATGCTGGAGCCCGGACTGAAATTGCGGAACAGAAAGCTAATGCATTGTTGGAAAAAGTAGGCCTAGACAGATCCATTGTGAAATTAATTTGGCAAGAAGGGAAGCCTGAAAAAGTGCTGACATCGGTTTGCATTTCACAAAAGGTGGATTTACTCATCTTGGGAGCCATAAAGCATGAAGATTTGTTGAAGCATTATATAGGTTCTGTAGCACGAAAAATTTCACGTAACCCTCCCTGTTCCTTGCTGCTCATTACAAATCCCCAAATTCAACGACAAGCTCTGCAGAAAGTAGTAATTAATGGATTAAAGCATGCTAAATCTCAAAATACAATAGAAAAGGGCTGTCTTTTTGCGTTGGCTTTCGACGTCAAGAAAATTACTGTGGTAGAAGAAATAAATCCCAAAGAGGTAAAAACTAAAATCGATGATAACCTGTCTTTAGAGCAAGCGTATCACGAAAGAGAGGAATTGCAAAAGAGAGAAGATAAGCGACTCTTCAAAATACTGGATACTTTGCCAATAAGCCCTCAGATAGATGTTGCTGTAAGGTGTGTTTTCGGAAAGGTAGGGTATTCAATTAGTCATTATTCTGAGGTCAAAAAGGCCAGTCTTTTGGTATTAAACGGGCCTGATAATAAATTGGGAATTCTGGATCGCTTTTTTCCTCATGATTTGGAGTATGTGTTATCTGACATGCCATGTGATTTAATGATTGTTCATCATAAGTAATATGGCTGAACTATTCACAGGCATAAAAGGATTTAAACAATCGGGGCTGAGAAATTTGATTTCAGGTTTTGTTGTCTCATTAATTGCTTTGCCCTTAGCGTTAGGTTTAGCAATTGCGTCTGGTGTTCCACCTATGGCGGGAATAATTGCTGTTGTAGTTGGCGGTATTGTTGCGGCTGCATTGGGTGGCTCTCATGTTACCATTGCGGGGCCGGGGAATGGATTGGTGGTTGTGGTGCTAACTTCTGTGGTTGCGCTTGGCGACGGAGATTTATTGGTAGGTTATAGATTCACGCTGGCAGCGATCGTTATTTCAGGAGTTTTAATTACGCTATTGGGTTTTTTGAGGCTAGGAAATCTAGCTGACTTTTTCCCATCTGCCACCATTCAAGGGATGCTCTCGGCAATCGGGCTAATTATTATTGCAAAACAAATTCACGTTATGTTGGGCGAAAGTGGCGTGGAGGCAGCTAATAATCTCATGCTTTTGGCAGAAACGCCTAGATCAATCGCAGCAGTTGTGAGTTCAGCTGAGGTACCCTGGGTGGCGTTAATCGGAGTGCTGAGTCTGGGAATTATGGCGTTCTATTCTAAAATTAGGAGCAGCATATTTCAAGCCATTCCTGCGCCATTCTGGATTATTGTCATGACAATTGGCTTTTACTATTATTTCGAATGGGTCTCAACTCAAGACTTTCCAATTACAGCCAATTTTTTAATTCAAATACCAAATAACATCCAAGAAAGTTTTGTTTTTGCCGATTTTTCTAAATGGAATGAAACAACTTTTCTACTTGCCGTAGTTTCAATTACTTTAATTGCTACCATTGAATCCCTTTTGAGCATTAAAGCAGTGGATAAGCTAGATGTCTACAAAAGACGATCTAATGTGAACAAGGATTTAAAAGCATTGGGCTTAGCAACCGTGTTCTCAGGTTTGATTGGGGGGTTGCCTGTTGTCGCTGTAATTGCTCGGAGTTCTGTTAATGTCAACCAAGGGGCAACTTCTCGTTGGGCCAACTTTTTTCATGCAGTATTTGTGTTGCTCTTTGTGCTTCTTTTTACCAAGCTACTTACTAAAATTCCACTTTCTGCCCTTGCAGGGATTCTCGTTTTTACGGGCTACAAGTTAGCTTCTCCTGCAAAGTTCAAGCAAATGTATCAATTTGGTAAAGACCAATTTGTTATCTTCTTGGTCACCCTAATTTCCACCTTACTGTTTGGGTTAATTAACGGAATTGGAATTGGCATTGTAGTCACTTTTGCCATTCAATTTTACTTGATGGAAAATAGGGTCGAATTTCTTAGAACTTTTACACGGCCCAATACTTTGTTGTATGAAGAGGAAGACGGTTCGTTGCATTTAAGTGTAAAGGGGCACTCAAGTTTTATTAACTATTTAAAATTGAAAGAGAAGCTAGACTCTATTCCTGCAAACAAGTCGTTGATTCTCGATTTTTCCCTCACCAGCTTTGTAGACAATTCAGTAATGGAACACATCCATCATTATAAAGAGGACTTTAAGAAAAAGAATAGCACCTTAGAAGTAATTGGTCTTGACATCCATGATTCAACATCTTCTCATCCATTTGCGGCAAGACGCATGATGAAATTGACCGCGTTTATGAGTAGAGGAGGAGTTTTAACAGCTCGACAACAAAGGTTAAAAGATTTTGGGAAAGAGATAGGGTGGAGGTTTAAAACAAACTCTGTTTTTGAATTACCCCTGTTAGAAGCATTTCCATTTTTTAGACGAAAAACCATCGATCATGCCTACAACGTTTTTCAAGGGGTGCACAAAGGGGTGCAAACAAAATTAATGGATGTTGAATTTTACGATGGAGAATTCATCGCGAGAGAGGTTTATAAACACACGGTTTTGATTTTATCCCCCAACATTCCTATTCCGCGTTTTAGATTAGACAAGGAGCGAATTTTTGATCGAATAGCAGGAATGGCCGGGTTTGAAGATATTGACATCGAAGGACACGTAGATTTTTCAAGACGATTTAAGCTGAAGGGTAAAAACGTTAAGAAGATTAAGTCCTTCTTTAATAGTGATTTGGTTTTGTTCTTCGAAAGCCACCCCTACTATCATTTAGAATCTGATGGCAAAAATATTCTGATTTTAAAAGGAAATCGAATTTCCTCTATAAGCGAGGTCAAAGCGTTGGCTATTTATGGAAAAGAATTGGTAGAAAAACTCACGTAGCAACTCATTTAAAAGCTTTCTATGGCCTCGTATACCGCTTTTGCTGGAAAACCCATGACATTATAAAAGGAACCTTCTATTTTGTCAATTCCAATTAGACCAATCCATTCTTGAATACCATAAGCTCCTGCTTTATCAAACGGCTGGTATTTATCAATGTAATAGTTTATTTCTTCGTCTTTTAAGTGTTTAAAAAATACAGTTGTAGAAACTGAAAAGGAGACTTCCTTGTGCTGAGACTTTAAACAAACTCCGGTAATTACTTGATGTTGTTTTCCGGATAGCTTTGTGATCATCTCAAAAGCCACTTGATGATTTCTTGGTTTGTTTAAAATTTCATTTTCGACTAAAACAATAGTATCTGAAGCTATTATTAAATCGTTGGGTTGAATTTCAGCTTCAAAAGCAGCTGCTTTTTTCTTGCTGAGGTATTCCGCTACCTCTCGTTGTGGTATTTTTTTTGAAAAACTTTCGTCCGTGTCCTTCGATTTTTGAGTAAAGGAATAGCCTAATTGCTCCAATAATTGTTTTCTTCTTGGCGATTGGGAAGCAAGTATAAGGTTCCAGTTGTTTGAATTAAGCATTAGAAAAGATAGATGATTCCGGTGTATAAAATTCCGATTAGCATCAACACCTTAAGCACCTGGCTGATGATAAAAAAATGCCTTTTCTGACTAGCCTTTCTAATTTTTACCATTAACCAAAGTAAAGGGCAAGTTATAAGAAAGAAGAAATATCCAAAAGAAATCCAATCTTGAGAATTGATCTGAATAAACTCTAGGAACGTTAACAGTATCAACAAAAAGGCAATAGTGAAATTGGCAATCCTCTTTGCTCTTGGAATCCCATAAACAATTGGAAGTGTTTTACAACCGAATGCCTTATCGCCTTCTATGTCTTCACAATCTTTTACCATTTCTCTAATAAAAGTCAGAATAAAGGCAAAAGCAGAATATCCAATAATCCAATAGAGCAAGTATTGAATGCGAAAGAGCAATGAGCGGATATTATCCGCCTCAAAACGAGTAGCGACTTCTTGAGTCCTCAAGTTGTCGAAAAGTTGGATGATTTCATAATAACCAGCAGTGAAAGGAACTAAAGCGGTTAAGGCTGCTATAATTATATTCCCAATTAATAGTTGCTTTTTAAAATTTACGGAGTAAAACCAAAGTAAGCCGGCACTTGCTAGTTGAAATAGAATAAGCATTGGATGATCAATAGCAATGGCGACATAAACGGCCAGTGCTATTCCAATTGCATTCACAGCTGTGTGTAAAAACATCGCTTGTCTCCTTGAAATACTTTTACCAATAATTAATTGCTTGGGTTTATTGACGTGGTCCAGCTTTACGTCAAAATAGTCGTTAATGATGTAACCTGCTGCTGCAATCAAAACAGTGGCACCAACTAACATTCCGAATAACTTTTCCGAAAGGAATAAATCTAATCCAGCTTGATTTAAGAAGGGATAAATAATTCCAAATCGAATGGCGTATTGTGTCAAAGCAATAATTGCCAAATTGGGAAAACGTATCAATCTTAAAAATTGGAAAAGGAAGTTCATTGGTCTGTCTGAATTGAGAATCAAATTTAAAGCAAGAATATCAAATCTGCATATTAACTTTGGAAAATGAAGTATATTGTTTCTTATTCCAACCCGCACAGTCATTATATTGGTATTCAGATAGAAGTAGAGGTTGTTGGTAGTGAAAAATTAGAATTTCAACTCCCTGCTTGGCGTCCGGGCAGATATGAGCTTGGAAATTTTGCTAAGAATATTCAAAAACTTGCTGCATTTGATGAGAATGGAGAAGAGTTGGAGGCTTATAAAAGAACAAAAGACTTATGGGAGGTGAAGTGCATGGGTAATAAAAAAGTAGTGCTGAAATACAATTACTTTGGAAATGAGTTAAATGCTGGTTCAACCTTTTTAGACGCAAAGCAATTGTACATGAATCCTGTCAATTGCCTGATGTATGAAGTGGGAAAGACAGAACAGACATGTGAGCTTCAATTGTTACTTCCGGAGGAGTATCGCGTAGCAATAGCCTTACCACAATCAAATAAGAACGTTTTTCGCGCCAAAAATTTTGATGAGCTTGCGGATAGTCCATTCATTGCTTCTGCAAATATTCAACATCATTCTTTTCACGTCTCAGGCACATTGTTTCACCTTTGGTTTCAAGGAGAATTTAAGCCTGATTGGGACCTATTGGAAAAAGACTTCGTTGGTTTTACAACCCCTCAAATCGATGTGTTTGGAGATTTTCCAACGGATGAATACCATTACCTATTTCAGGTGTTACCACATTCCGCATATCATGGGGTAGAGCATTGTGCATCAACCGTAATTGTTTTGGGTCCGTCCTATAGTATTCTTAAAAAAGAAGGGCGTTATGAAGATTTATTAGGAGTTTCCTCTCACGAATTATTTCACACTTGGAATGTGAAGCGCATTCGACCGGTTGAAATGAAGCCCTATGATTTTACCAAAGAGAATTACTCGAAACTTGGCTACCTGTCGGAAGGTGCAACAACATGGTACGGTGATTTGATGTTATACAGAGGAAGGGTGTTTGACGATGCGGCATTTTTTAGAACTTTTAATCAAATTCTAGAACGTCATTACAACAATCCCGGTTCCTCAAACATGTCTGTTGCCGATTCTTCTTTCGATACTTGGTTGGATGGTTACGCAATGGGCGTTCCAAATAGAAAGTCCTCCATTTACACTGAAGGGGCGTTAAATACATTTATGTTAGACGTGGAAATACGTAAAGGTTCGAATGGTGAAAAGTCTTTCGACAATGTTTTAAGGGTGTTTTACGATAACTATTACAAAAAAGGGAAAGGTATTTCAGAAGCAGATTACAAGTCGGAGGTTGAATTATTTGCAGGTAAAGAAATGTCTGATTTTTTCTCGGACTACATTCATGGTGCAAAAGAGTATACTACTCAGTTAGAGAGAGCAATGGAATATGTTGGGTTAGAAATGAAACGAAACCCTTCGCCTGTTTTTTATGAGGCGTACTTTGGCGTAAAGATGTTGGAAAATAAAGTGATGATGGTGTTCCCCGGTTCGCCGGCAGAGAAAGGAGGCGTTTCCGTGAATGATGAAATTGTCAGTATTAACGGGTACAAAATCAACGCTGATTTATCGGAGTGGTTAGATTATTTTAAAGATGCGACAATCTCTTTGGGTGCTTTTGATCAGAATGGCAGTGCCAAGCGGATTGTAGCGAATCTGACTGACGAATTTTACTTTACAAATTATGAAGTCAGTTGGAAAACGGAATTAACAGCGAAACAAGAGGAAAACAGGAAAGCGTGGAGAGGATTTTAATCGGAATTACACATGTTTATTCTGGGAACTGCGAATGTCGATTAGTTGAAAATTTAGGATATCCAGCTCCATGGTTTACATGGGGTATTTATCGAAGTGAAGTATAGATAAATTGTACTTTAATAATTCGAAATTGAAATTTTCGCTTGTTACAAAAATTTAATCTTCCTTAAAAAAGTCTAACGCACTCAAATCGATGATGTGAACACCGCTGTAATAAAAATGAAGAATTTCCGAATAATTGTAACCCAAGGCCGCCATTTCCATTGCTCCAATTTGACATAAACCTACTCCGTGACCAAATCCTCTTCCACTTAAAAGCACTTTGTTTTCGGTTTCTTGAATGTTAAAATAAGTAGACCGTAATCTAAATTGGCCTCGTAATTCTTCAAATGAGAGTTTCGATTCAGGGAAATACCTTAAACGATCTGTTACATTGAAATTCAGGTACTGTTTTTCAGAAACGGTAGTTGGCAGTCTGGCAGTTAAGTATTTTTTCCATTGATTTTTATCAATCTCTTTTTGCCAGGTTGCGTCTTTGTGTTTCAAGCAAAAAGTATCTATTACCGACCGCAAATAATATACCGATTTGCTCCAAACATCTTCGGAGTTAACAGTTTGTCCTCCGCAAGAAGAGTGAAATGCTGCGGTTATTAATTGAATATCTGAATCTACAATAACGGCACCTCTGGTTTGCATGGCAGCTTCAACAATGTTATTAAAAAAAGTTTTTCCATGATATGCCTGACAGTGAACTTCATCGCAAAGGTTATAGCCCTCTACAACGTGCTTTTCAGTATTGGCCAACGCATACGTGCGGCAAATAATTGCTTGTAGTTTAAAATATTCTTTGCGTGGCTTCCGACCTACTTCTGCTTCTACAACACCTGCCACATAATTGTCGAGGTCTATGTTGTTAATGAGTTGCATTTTATTTCGCTGAGCAACAATTTTTAGGTTGTCGTCAAATCTGCGTTCTAATCCTGCTGGGCTGACGCTTTTTACCATAAAATGGTTGTACCAGCCAACTCCCATTAGATTCACTTTCCGGTACTTCCCTATTAAGTTTCCATCTTGTTTTACTTCCACAAATCCATCAACATAGTTGATGGTAAGCGTCGCTTTGGTATCGAGCTCTTTTATCTTCCCCGATTCAGAAAATAAGGCATATTTTCCTGCTCGCACTGAAAAATTAAAGCTGTTTACTTGTTTAGAAGCAAAAACGCCGATATTGATGAACTCCGCGTGAAGCGCAAAGCAAATGAAAAAAGGGAGGAGAAGGGAAAGTAGTTTACGCATGGTTTAAGTCATTAATCAATAATTCGGCCGTTTTTGCTGAAGCGCCCCCGCTGCCAAGCTTATCTATTAACGCGTCAAATTTATTAATCATTATGGTCCGTTCAGAGGTATTACCGAGCAGTTTTCCCAACTCTGCTTTTAATAACTTTTGATTCAACTCTCCTTGAATAAGTTCCGTGACTACTTCTTCATTCATAATTAAATTAACCAATGAAATGTATTTGATGTCAACTATTCGTTTTGCAATTTGATAAGATATCGCGTTCGCTTTATAACAAACTACTTCAGGAACTTTAAATAATGCCGTTTCCAAAGTTGCCGTGCCAGATGTTACCATTGCAGCATGAGAAATGGTTAATAAATCATAGGTGCGATTGGGAATTACTTTTAGGGAAGGGTATTCTTTCAGGAAAGTGTCAAAGTAGCTCAAATCAAAACTTGGAGCTGCGGCTAATACAAACTGGAAGTCGGGAAAATTTGTAATCTGCTGCAGCATGATGGGTAACATTACCCCAATTTCTTGCTTTCTGCTTCCGGGTAAAATAGCAACGATAGGTTTGTCGCCTAATCCAAATTCAGTTTTTATCGTTTGTTTGTTTGTTTCTGAAGTGTCTCTGTTTTCAATCGCGTCAAGCAGGGGATGGCCTACATAGTCAACGTCATAACCGTATTTTTTGAAAAAAGCTTTTTCAAAAGGTAATATGGTAAAAATTTTATCTGAAAGTTTGGCAATTTTATGCACCCTGCCTTTTTTCCAGGCCCAAATTTGCGGTGAAATGTAATAGTACACTTTGATGCTTAGTCCATGGACAAATTCTGCAATTCTTAAATTAAAACCTGGGTAATCCACTAGAATTACTGCATCAGGTTTGAAGTTTTGAATGTCCTTTTTACACTGTTTTATGTTGCTCAAGATGGTTCTCAAGTTCATAATTACTTCTGCAAAGCCCATAAAAGCTAAGTCTCTGTAATGTTTCACTACATCGGCCCCTGCTGCTTCCATCAAATCTCCACCCCAAGCTCGAACTTCCGCTTTGGTATCTTTTTTAAGAATTTCTTTAATAAGGTTGCCGCCATGTAGGTCGCCTGATGCTTCGCCTGCAATAATGTAGTACTTCATTACAATCCTCCGTTCATTACTTTATCAAGCACTACAACAAAGGCCAAAATCATGGTTGCAAAAATGACGCCTCGAGCCGCCTTATCATGCTCAACTCTGTAAAATAGAAAAAACGCCCCGAGGTTAATTACAGCGCAAAGGCTCAATAATTTTAAAATGATTGCACCAAAAACCATTTTTCTTAAAAACTGAGGCACAGTAATGTAGCTGTAAGATGAAAGGTAGAAAATTCCCATAACAACCAGTGGCAATACAATACCTGATAGTATACCCACCCAAATTTTATCAAATCTTTTAGTCATTTTGTAATTGTTTAATTTGCTCTAAAATGGGATAAGCAGTTACATCGTATTGCACCGGCACAACAGAAATATAATTGTTTTTTAAGGCCCATTCGTCCGTATCGGTAGCGGCTTCTTCGTGGTTTACGAACTTACCGGTTAACCAATAGTAGGCGTTACCCGAAGGGTCATGTCTCTCGTCAAAATTCTCTTCCCACATTGCATTGGCTTGCCGACAAACTTTGATTCCCTGAATTAAATCTGCTTCTACTGCAGGGAAATTTACATTTAAACAACAATTGCCTTCTAGGTGATGATCTAAGGTATATCGAATGATTTTTTCGACATATTTCTTTGTTGGTTCGAAATTGGCATCTATTCTCATGTCGTTCAATGAAAACCCAATCGAAGGAATACCTTCAATTGATCCTTCTACTGCTGCAGACATAGTACCTGAATAAATTACATTAATACTCGAATTGGAACCGTGATTAATTCCTGAAACCACTAAGTCAGGTTTCTCTTCTGCTATTTTTGCCGTAGCCACTTTCACGCAGTCAACCGGTGTTCCACTGCAGCTGTAGGCAGTAACCCCATCCATATCAAATTTCTTAATTCGAATCATGGCATTTATGGTAATCGCATGGCCCATGCCGGACTGTGGCTTGTCGGGTGCAACCACGACAATTCTATCCGTAATTTTTTTCACTACCTCTATCAAGGTTTGAATGCCTGGTGCGGTAATTCCATCGTCGTTGGTAATAACTATGAGTGGGTTCTTCTTCATAAGATTGCTTTCAAAATTTAAAATTACTTGAATTGAGTTTGAATAAGCAGTATTCTTAGGAAGGTTTAACACATGAGATTGTCAATAAGAGCGGTTTTTTGTAGAACTGTCATTGCGAGCTACCCGCGTCTGTCCAATGGCAGGGTTCTCTTTAGTCTGAATGACCTTAAGGGTTTTTCCCATGGTATAAATTCAATTGGCTGCTGTAAGAAGCTCTATTTTTATACTTTGAGAAAGTTCTTGATATAATTGGTTTCCAGCTGTGTACTTGTTTGCGCATGTGAACTAGTCCCCATGAATTTAGAATGGATGATTTGTTTATGGAAGAACAAACTGAGCTGCTGATTTATGTAGCAGCAGAAGATGGGGTGGAGGTCTACTTTGATGAATTGGCCTACAATACTAAGGGTGAAATTCAAAAACAAACAAACAGGTCCGTTAAATATGGGATTGAAAGTGGAAATTTTAAATCAATGAGTTCGGTGAATTAATAATTACAACGACCGTCACTATTCTGGGAATAGAAATTCAATAACTTTTAAGGAGGCTATACTTGATTATTAATGGAACAGAGTCTAAAAGTATAGGAGTCGATCCTAAAAATTAACCTCGACAAAGGTTAGAGGGAATCGAAACTCCCCATCTGTTAAACTCCCTGCGAAATGTTAACTTTACTTCATTGGAATTGTGGTAATTTGATGCGACAAAAACAGACTTGTAAGAGCACGTTTTTTGCTACTGAAGTTGGTGATTTTAAATCGATGTAATTGGTGTGATTATTTAAAAACCCAGATAACCCACTCAAAATACCTTGAACAGCATAGGAGGCTAAGATTAATCCCATTATTTTACTAATTACTACAATCCCATAGCTACCAATTTTTGCCATTATTTTATTCGCAACCAGAAGAAGCAAGCCGATAGATGCGATGACAATTAAGACCAATAGGGTGGTGATAGATTGTTGTTCAGTGGTATAAGTATGGTTGTCGGTGAGTAAAACTACTGCCATTATTGCGCCTGGCGAAGCAATAGAAGGTATTGCGACCGGAAAAACAGTTACGTGCCGAAAATCGGTTATTTGGGTTTTTTCTCTTTCCGGCTTGCCGTCGCCAAAAATCATAGTGAGAGCAAATAAAAATAGAACTACACCGCCATAAACTTGAAAAGCGTGCAAAGAAATGCCCATGCCCTCCAGAATCAGCTGACCAACTACAATGAAAAATAACAGGACACAAAAGACTATAAAAGTGGCCTGAATAGCAATTTTTCGTTTGTCAACTTTGTCGAAATGCTTCGTTGCCTCTAAGTAAACTGGCACAGATCCTATAGGGTCAATAGCAGCAATTAAAAATAAAATGAAGTGATAAGTTCTGCGAGCACGTCTTAAAACTTAATAGTAATGTTACTGATAGGATTTTTACTATTCCAATTCTTTCTATTGATATGATTGTGTTTCATATCAATAAATTTTATGTTTTTTAATTGCAAGATATTTGCTGGTATCTCTTTTAATTTGTTGTTGTTTAAATATAAATATTCTAATTGTGGAAATTCGCTGAACGCGTCGGGTATCATTTTTAGACCATCATTTTCTAAGTGCAACGATTTTAATTTGGGGAGTTTAATTAAAACTTGAATTGCCGAATCGAGATTTAATTCCTTTTCGTCATTTAGGTATAATTCCTCCAAACTTCTAAGTTCGAAAAAGTTAGATGGCAAATTGATAAAGTCATTGCCACTTAAATCTAAAACTTTAAGACTCTTTAATTCCACGAGTCCTTCTGGAACTTGAGATAAGTGTTCGTTCTTTAAACTTAAATATTGAAGGTTTACAAATTGCTTCCAAATGGTAGGAGAGAAAACGAGTTGTTGATCGCTTAAGTTAAGTCGAATTACTTTTTCAGGATTCACCAATGCTTCTTCAATTGATTTGTATTCAAAGACTGTTGAGTCTTGAGCAAAACCGATGAAGGTGAGTTGAAGAAAGGCAGTAAGCAGGAGTATGGATTTCATAGTATTTTATAGTTAGGGAGGTTAGGAAAGAATAGCCGCTTTTAAATGAAGCGGCTATTCTGTGTTGTTGCCATTATGGTTCGATTAAAATGGGCTGCGCTCCATTTCCTATAATCAATTTTGCGTTTGGAGATTTAGAAAGCTCTCTATACGCTTCAATTGTTTTGTATTGAATAATCTGCGGAGTAAGCCCCTCGGAGATAATTTTATTTGCATCTCTAATTCCTTCTGCTTCTATGGTTCTTCTAGAAGCTTCTAGGCGTTCTTTTTGAAGTATAAATTCCATTCGTTGGGCATCTTGCTCGGCTCGCAGTTTTTCTTCAATTGCTCGATACAGCCCGTCGGGTAAAGAGATGCTCTTCATGAGAACTGCTTCTATTGTAAATCCTCGACTTCCGATGGTTTTCATCATTTGTTCTTTGATGGCGGTTTCGATGCCAAAGCGATTTCCTGTGTGCATGTCTTTGGCCATATAGCGAGCAGTTACGTCGGCGGCCGATGCCCTAAATACCGGCAGAATAACCTTCGATTCATAGTTCATTCCAATTTCTCCAATGATGGTTGTGGCTTTGGTCTTTTCTAGATGATATAGGATTGATATTTCAGCCTTTACATTCAACCCTTCTTTCGAGGGAAGTTCTAACACAACTTCAATGTTTTCTGTTCGAATAGGAACTACAATCATTTTAGTGGCAAAAGGGTTATATAGCCTCGCTCCCGGTTCAATTATTTTCTCATCTATTTTTCCAATGGTTCTTTTTACGCCAACATTTCCTTGGCGAATGGTGATACAGCTAGCGGTGGTCATGGCAAGCGCCACTGTCGCTAATTTAAAGATTGTATTTTTCATGGGTTCTGTTTTAGATTAATATAAAATTACTTAATGCATATCGGTTCTAACATTAATATTATTCATGTTAATTATTAATCTATTTTACCTGTAATAATGGATAGCTTAATGCATTGAAAATTAGGCGGGTAAATTTTATGATTTTTTCTTAGATGGAATGGTGTTAACTATTTTTAACGAATAACCAATGAGCTGAAACAAAAAGAGCCACTCACTTTGCAGTGAATGGCTCTTTCCTTACTTTTTATGGTATCCGTCGAAGCTTACTTCTTCTCTTTCTCTTCGTCTTCTACTTCTTCGAAGTCTACATCAGTTACTTCATCTTCGCTAGCTTCGGCATCGCCTTCAGGTTGTCCTTGAGCAGCACCTTCAGCGCCACCTTGTGCATACATGTCTTGTGATGCAGCTTGGAATACGGTGTTCAATTTCTCCATTGCTGGTTCCATTGCCGCTAAATCTCTTGCTTCGTGAGCTTTTTTCAATTCAGCTAAAGCACTTTCAATTGGCTCTTTTTTGTCAGCTGGAAGTTTGTCTCCAAATTCGCTCATTTGCTTTTCAGTCTGAAAAATTAAACTATCGGCAGCATTAAGCTTGTCAACCTCTTCTTTTGCTTTGTTATCGGCATCAGCATTTTCTTCTGCCTCACGCTTCATTTTTGCAATTTCTTCCTCACTTAGTCCTGAAGAAGCTTCAATTCTAATTGTTTGCTCTTTTCCAGTTTTCTTGTCCTTTGCAGCAACATTTAAAATACCGTTAGAGTCAATGTCGAATGTTACTTCAATTTGTGGATCTCCTCTTCTTGATGGAGGAATTCCATCAAGGTGAAAGCGACCTATTGTTTTGTTTCCATTTGCCATTGGACGCTCACCTTGTAAGATGTGAATCTCAACAGAAGGTTGGTTGTCAGCAGCAGTTGAGAACGTCTCAGACTTTTTTGTTGGAATTGTAGTATTCGCTTCAATTAACTTTGTCATTACTCCACCCATGGTTTCAATACCTAAAGAAAGAGGAGTTACGTCTAATAAAAGAACATCTTTTACTTCACCTGTTAACACGCCACCTTGAATGGCCGCTCCAATTGCAACAACTTCATCAGGATTAACGCCTTTTGATGGTTCTTTACCAAAAAAGGCTTTTACTGCATCTTGAATTGCAGGAATTCTTGTTGAACCACCCACTAGGATTACTTCGTCAATCTCAGAAATTTTCATTCCTGCAGCTTTTAACGCCTTTCTACAAGGCTCGATCGTTCTTTTAATCAAGCTATCTGCTAATTGCTCAAATTTAGCTCTTGTTAATGAACGAACTAGATGCTTCGGTCCTGATGCAGTTGCAGTAACGTATGGTAGGTTGATTTCTGATTGGTTAGAGCTAGATAATTCAATTTTAGCTTTCTCAGCTGCTTCTTTTAAACGTTGAAGTGCCATTGGGTCTTTTCTCAAGTCAATGCTTTCTTCGTTCTCAAATTCTTTAGCCAACCAATCAATGATTACATCATCAAAATCATCCCCACCTAAATGTGTATCACCATCGGTAGCTTTTACTTCGAAAACGCCATCACCTAATTCTAAAATAGAAACATCATGTGTTCCACCACCACAGTCAAAAACGGCAATGTTCACATCGTTTGCTTTTTTATCTAAACCATAAGCTAGAGCTGCAGCAGTTGGTTCGTTTATAATTCTCTTAACTGTTAAGCCTGCAATTTCACCCGCTTCTTTAGTTGCTTGTCTTTGAGCATCGTTAAAGTAAGCTGGCACTGTAATTACTGCGTCAGTAACTGAAGTACCTAAATAGTCTTCTGCTGTTTTCTTCATCTTTTGAAGAACCATTGCAGAAATTTCTTGAGGAGTATACATTCTGTCGTCAATCTTTACTCTTGGAGTATCGTTGTCGCCTTTCACTACTTTGTAAGGTACTCTTCCTAATTCTTTTTCTACTTCTGAAAACTTACTACCCATAAATCTTTTTATGGAGTAAATGGTTTTCTCGGGATTTGTAATTGCTTGTCTTTTTGCAGGGTCTCCAACTTTTCTCTCGCCACCTTCAATAAAAGCAACGATAGAAGGTGTAGTTCTTTTCCCTTCACTGTTAGGAATAACAACTGGCTCATTTCCTTCCATTACAGAAACACAAGAGTTGGTAGTTCCTAAATCAATTCCAATTATTTTACTCATATCTATTGTTTGTTTAAATTCAAATTTTTTATTCTGAATTGCAATAGTCAATGAATATGCCAATCAAAAAAAAGCGACAAATTATGAAAATCTGTCATTCTAATTAGTCTTTGGAAGGTTCAATGTCACGATTTATGACAGAATGGCAAGTTAAAACTCAAATCCTCTATACTCAGAAAGGTTTCCTCGATCGCCGTAGGTAGCGATAATGTAATTTTTTGTATCGCCGCTCAAACTAATTTTGTTAACCTTCAGATTCCGGGATGCAAAGAGGCCAATTCCATTTGTAATGTTAGTGTAGTCTGGTCTTGTTTGGGCCAAGCCATCAATGGGGCCGTTAACGTCTCTGTAAAGGGCATAGTCTGCATCAGCAGCTTCCACTATAACGTCCATTCCTTTATCTAAAACTAGTCGTTTTGGAGGATTAATACTGGATGGGATATTCGCTTCAAATGCAGTAAAAAACTTTTGGCCATCAAAAATAAAGACGTAATTCGTTTCATTCAATGAAGTGTTTAAAATGGAGGTTAATGGAATTTCAATCGATTTAATTACACTATCTACGTTAATGATTTCCATATAATTAAAGATCATTCTAGCTGAAAACTCCCCAACATTTGCAGTTGTTGTGAACTCAAACCTTTCGTCAATGATTGATTTGGACCGCGGGTCGATAAAACTAATTTTACCGCTTCGTCTAATGTCTGGCTCTACTAAAACTACGCCTCTTGAAACAGTTGCTTTTCCGGATGTGATCGCAGTACCATCCAATTTATCTATCGTTAAGGTATACGTTGTGTTTTCTTTTACGATAGAATCAGTGTAATACGCTTCATTTCTTTCGGTGGTGAAAAGCCCATCCGCTTTTGGTCTAAGAATCTTTGTTAATTTGAACGACTTCACAACAGTGTTGGTAGTGTTTAATTCATTTAAAGTAACCTCCAAGCTGTCGTAATAAAGATTGTTAGGATCCTGAGCTAGCTGAATTGCGTTTGTCTCATTATCTAAAAAGGTTTTTGTGATTTTTACAAATTGTGTATCGCTTCCGGCATCAAGTAGGCCCAATGCAAATGTTTTCTCTTCAAATTCTGCATTTATCACTACTTCGTTCTCGCAAGAGAATAAACTTGAGATAAATACCATCCCGCAAATAACTTTTATTAATCTCATACCTGCGAAATTACCAATAATTCATTATCACTGTTCTATTTTGTAGTTTTGTCTAGACAATAGAAAATAAGGATATGTCTACCGCAAAAAGCACGAAAGAAAAAAAAGTTACTACTCATGTTCTGCAAGAAATGAAGAGCAGAGGTGAAAAAATCTCAATGTTAACGGCGTATGACTTTTCTATGGCAAGAATTGTCGATGCTGCAGGCATTGACGTTATTTTGGTTGGAGATTCTGCGTCCAACGTGATGGCAGGACACGAAACAACTCTACCAATAACGCTGGATCAAATGATTTACCATGCATCCTCTGTTGTGAGAGCGGTTAATCGTTGTTTGGTGGTTGTAGATCTGCCGTTTGGAACGTATCAAGGTAATTCAAAAGAGGCGTTAACTTCATCCATTCGAATTATGAAAGAGTCGGGAGGACATGCTGTAAAAATGGAGGGTGGTGAGGAAATTATTGAGTCGGTAGAGAGAATATTATCTGCAGGAATTCCGGTTATGGGACACTTAGGACTAACACCCCAGTCTATTTATAAATTTGGTACATACGCTGTTAGGGCCAAAGTAGAAGCGGAAGCAGAAAAGCTAATGGGGGATGCCCTTGCCTTAGAAGAGGCGGGATGTTTTGCAATTGTTTTAGAAAAGATACCTTTTGCGTTGGCTAAAAAAGTAGCGGAAACCGTAAATGTTCCAGTGATTGGTATTGGCGCCGGTAATGGAGTAGACGGACAGGTTTTAGTAATACATGACATGTTAGGGATAAACAATGAGTTTAGTCCTCGTTTCTTACGACGCTATAATGATCTGTATTCTGGAATTAAAAATTCTGTAGAACAATACATAACAGATGTTAAGTCGGCAGACTTCCCGAATGACAAAGAGCAATATTAGAAAATGAAAAGGCTAATCTCAATTATTTACCTGATTAGTTGCGTCTTGCAATGTGAGGCCCAGTATGTAGGGCTGTATGAAGCCAATGAAGGAAATTGCGATTTTTTTATAAGGGATAAAAATTGGCCGGAAACAGTGGCGTGCTTTACAACGCTTTTTGAAGAAGATTCTTCGAATTTGGACTACAAGTATAAACTAGCGAAAGGCTATACCTATTCAAACATTAATAAAGAATTAGGCTTGCGTTTGCTGTTAGCGCTTGATTCGGCGAACTACGCTGCTGATGACTTTAATGATGTAATTGCCTCTGCTCACTTTTTCAACTATAACTTTGACAAAGCGAAAAGCATGTTTATCAAGCTAGCTGACGATGCCAAAGATAAATCGGGGTTTGAGAAGCTTGTGAAACAATGTGATTTTGCAAAAAAAATGGTCGAAAATCCTTTGATTGTGGGATTTGAAAATCTAGGAAAAAATGTCAATTCCAATGCGCCAGACTTTCTGCCTTTTGTAAATCCGGATGAATCGAACCTGTACTTTTCGACTAAAAGAGATGGAGTGGTTGGTAATTTAGGTTCTAGCGAAGGGTTTAAAACAGCAGATATTTATTACGTAAAACACAAAAGAAACAACTATTCAAGGGCTCGTTCTGTTGGTTCTCCCAATACATTTGGCAATGAGTTTACCGCGGGAAACTCTGAAAACGGCGATTATTTGCTTTATACCGTGAACAACGATGATGTGTATTATGATTTGTTTGTTAGTGAACTTGGCAGGAGGTCGTACATGAAGGCAGAACCTATAAACCACGACGAATTAACTAAATCTGCTGAACAAGGAGGGTCACTCACGGCAGATGGGCAAAAACTTTACTTTTCGAGTAATCTTGAAGGGGGCAAAGGAGGCTACGATATTTACTCCATTAAGAAATTACCAAATGGAAAGTGGGGGGCAGCTAAAAACCTAGGTTCTACTATTAATTCCGAAGGGGATGAGATGTTTCCTATAATAAGGGATCAGGAAAAAACACTTTATTTTAGTTCCAATTCTCATTTGGGGATGGGAGGGATGGATTTGTTTAAAGCAGTAAAGCAGGATGAGGAGAAAGATGCTTGGGGAAAACCAATGAATTTGGGTCATCCAATTAATACTCCTTACGACGACTTAACTATTTCTTACACGAAGAATCCGCGCTACGCATACATGGCAAAGCGATTTGACGATAGCTTTGGGGATTTAGACATTTATAGGCTAACTTTTTTTAACGAAAAGGATAAGTATACCTTACTAACAGGCAGGGTTTTGGATCAGGATTCAGCAGTTGTTAAGACGGAGGTTACCGTAGAGGTTTTAAACGACGAAACGGGAAACGTAGTAGGCTCCTACATTAAGAATCAGAAAAATGGAAAATACGCGGCTATATTGGCACCGGGGGAGTATTCGGTTGAAGTTTTTGGCATTGAAGGATTTAAAGATTATCAAAAAAGTATAAACATTCCTGGAAAGAACGACCAATCAGAGTTGAAGACCTGGGATCTCATATTAGAAAAAAAATAATAATTCGTGTCAAAAAATCAGTTTCAAGTTCTTTTTGAAGACAATCATTTACTAGCCGTTAATAAACCCTCTGGGATGCTAACCCAAGGAGACCGGACAAAGGACAAACCTTTAAACGAGGTAGCGAAAGAGTACATCAAAGAGAAGTATAATAAACCTGGAGAGGTGTATTTAGGATTGCCTCATCGAATTGACAGGCCTACAAGTGGACTTGTCTTATTGGCAAAAACGTCTAAGGCGTTGGTGCGTTTGAATAAAATGTTTCAAGAAAAAGAGATACAAAAAACATATTGGGCGGTAGTGAAAAACAAACCGGCAAAAAGCGAAGATACCTTGGTTCATTTTTTAGTGCGAAATCCCGAAAGGAATAAAAGTACAGCTCATAATTCAGAGGTGAATGGCTCTAAGCGAGCGGAGTTATTTTATAGAGTTAAACTAAGCTTAGATAACTACCATTTATTAGAGGTATATCCCAAAACAGGTAGGCACCATCAAATTCGAAGTCAACTTTCCGCCATAGGCTGTCCTATTAAAGGAGACGTGAAGTATGGGTTTGATAGAACAAATAACGATGCTTCTATTCATTTGCATGCAAGATCCATAGAGTTTATCCACCCAGTTTCTAAAGAAAAACAAAAGATTTCTGCACCGGCGCCAAATTCAGATGCTGTTTGGAAGGCGTGTACCAAGCAATTAAAATCCTAGAAGTCAGATTTTCGGTTCTGCTTTATTTCGGATCTTTTTTTCTTGTTTTTTAAACGTTTTCGTATCGCAGCTTTCGATGGTTTGCTTAGTCTTCTCTTTTTCTGTTTAACCAAAGCGCTTGCAATAATTTTATAGAATTTGTCAATACAAATTTGCTTGTTTTTTAGTTGCGACCTCGATGCTTCGCTGTTTATTTGCAGCAGGCCTTCCTGAGAAAGCGCTAACTTTTCGGATAAGGTAGTCTTCTCGTCTTCGCTAAGAAGGGAGGATTCCAAAATATTAAGAAATAAACTTACGCGGCTTTCCGTTTTATTTACATGCTGCCCGCCTTTTCCACTGCTTCGGCTTGTCTTAAAATAAAGTTCGTCAGAGAAGTCTTTTTGTATAGATTTCATGCATTAAATTTTTGAAAAGAAAATCGATAATTTCCGAAAGAAAATTACCTTTGTGAAGGTATTAAACAAATCAAATTATGTCAAAAGAAATCGACAAACTAGATCAAATTGATAGAGGTATTATTTTAAGAGCACCTGCGGTGGTAGCATTATTAGCAGCAGTGTCAGATGACGGGGTTGTTTCGGAAGATGAAAAAGCGGATGCTGTTCGCTTGGCGCACTTAAGAACCTATACATCAAAGCCAATTTTGCACAATTATTACAAAGAGGTAGACAAATGCTTTCTCCATGATTTTGATAATATTTTGGCTCAACTGCCAGAAGATTGGAAGGAGAAAGAACGATTCTTGGAGAATAGATTAACAAATTTAGATCCAGTTTTGCAAAAGTTGGACTCTGTTTATGCTGAAGAATTAATCGTGAGCTTAAAATCCTTCGCAAAGCATGTTTTTAAGTCGAACTCAAATTTCTTACAAAATTTCTTGTTGCCAATTTTTACCTTGAAGATGAACGATGGTTTTGATCCTAAAATTGGAGGTCGTTAGAAATTGTTTTGAAAGAATTATTTATCATCCGGCATGCAAAATCAAGTTGGAGTAATTTTCAAGAGAGAGATTTTGATCGTCCACTTAACGAAAGGGGCAGGGTCGCAGCTCCTGAGATGGGGGAGAGGTTAGTGAAAGGGGGAATTACACCAAATGCTATTGTATCTAGTCCAGCTAAAAGAGCAATAACGACAGCAAGGTTAATTGCAGGAGAGTTTGAGCGTCAAATTCAAATTATAGAAGAGCCGAAACTGTACCATGCTTCGCCTCTTTTATTGCTTGATATAGTGAATGGTCTTCCCGATAAATTCGAAAAAGTATTTTTAGTTGGACACAATCCCGGCCTTACAGACTTTTCTGAATATTTGAGTGACGCTCAATTAGGGAGTCTGCCGACAGCAGCTGTCGTTGGAATTCGATTTGAGATTGATTCTTGGAGTTTGGTTAGTGGCTCAACAGGAGATTTCTTTTTATTTGATTATCCTAAAAAAGTAGTCTAAAGCACCTCAATCCAATTGTGAGTGTCCGCTATTTTACCTGTCTTTAAGTCCTCCAAATACTGTTTTACTCTAGCAGAAAACTTCCATTGGGAAAAGTCAGTTAATTTCAATTGCTTTTCTTCAAATCCGATGACCGAAATAGGAGCAATTGTAGCAGCCGTTCCTACACCGAATACTTCGTTAATTGAATTGTCTTCAATTCCTTCAAATAACTCGATGACAGAAATACGTCTTTCAATAACCTCGTATCCCCACTCTTCCGCTAATTGAAGAATGCTCTTACGGGTAATGCCAGGTAAAATAGTTTTACCTTCTAATGGAGGAGTGAGTAAGGTGTTGCCTTTTAAAACCATCAGGTTCATTGTTCCTGATTCCTCTATGTATTCATGAGTTTTTGCGTCTGTCCAAATTAGTTGGTCATAACCATCCTCTTGTGCTTCTTTTGCAGGAAGTAAAGACGCCGCATAATTGCCCGCTGCCTTTGCCGAGCCAATTCCACCCACTGCAGCCCTTGAATAATGTGTTTCAATTTTAACCTTTACAGCACCTGTGTAATAAGAGGCTGAAGGGGAAGTTATAATCATGAATTTGTATGAGCCACTTGGTCTAACGCCCAAAAAGGGATCATCAGCAACCATAAATGGTCTTAAATAAAGTGACATTCCAGGTCCAACAGGAATCCATTCCCTATCCAATTCAATTAATTGCTTCATGCCCGCCATAAAGATATGCTCGGGGATGTGCGGCATGCACATTCGGGTAGCGGAAGAATTTAATCGCTTTAAATTTTCATCCGCTCTAAAAATAAAAACCTCTCCTGCCTCGTTTTTGTGCGCCTTAAGGCCTTCAAAAATTGCTTGTCCGTAGTGAAAAACGGATGCAGCAGGGGAAAACTCTAGAGGTTGATACGGTACAATCTGAGGTGTTTCCCAAGTACCATTTTTGTACTCTACTAATAACATGTGATCAGAAAAGTCTCGACCAAATTTTAAGTTATCAAAATCGATTGAGGGTAGCTTTGATTTTGTGATTTTATGAACAGGAAAAGTAGAATATTTCACAGTAGTTTTATTTATTAGCGAAATTACCGATTACACACTGAATTTAGATAGCTGTGGAGTAAGACTTTGTTAAATACTATTAACATAGTACGCATTAGGATTAGCCTCTGAGTTTGTCGAGAAGCTTATTTAGCTGTTTGGCTTCTTCATCGCTTAATGTGTTGAAATTCAATTTTAAATCCGGTTCGGTTTTTTCGATAGAATTCACTAAATCTAACCCCTTTTGACTAATTGCGATATCGGCTTGTCGTCGATCTTCTTTATTTACTTTTCGCACGACTAGGTTCTTTTCAACTAACTTGTCAATTAATCTAGAAACATTTGACATCTTGTCAATCATACGTCCCGAAATCGCGTTAACTGAAATGTAATTGTTGCCCTGTCCCCTTAGTATGCGCAACACATTGTACTGCTGATTGGTAAGTTTAAAAGGTTTCAGTTGTTTTGCAATTAAATTTGTAATCCACTTTCCAGTAAATAGTTGGTTAATCATCAACTTGTGAACTTCATCTTTGAATTTATCCTGCTTTATCTCTTTTTCAATCTCCATGTTCAAATTTTACGCAAATATATGTAGATACAAATAATGTATAAACGTTAGTTACAAATGAATTTATAAAAAATGCTAATCAGTCACCTGAACGCCATTCCAGAAAGCGATTCTATTTGTGAGTTCTTTTGCCGCTGGTTTTGGAGTTGGATAAAACCAAACAGCATCTTTATTTTCTTTGTTATTAACCTTTAATGAGTAGTAATTAGCTTCCCCTTTCCAAGGACAGATGGAAGTCGTTTGACTGTCTTCAATGTATTCTTTTTTGAGGCTATCCATCGGAAAGTAGTGATTGCCTTCCATCAAAACAATGTCCTTACTTTCTGCTATAATTGTATCGTTCCAAATTGCTTTCATATTATTTTTTCTTCCATAACGTATCTACAAAGTAATGCTTGCAGTCGTGAAAATGTTCAACGAATTCAAAATTTGTTTTTGAAGCAAGAAATTCTAGCTCTTCAAGGTCATACTTCTTTGATATTTCCATAAATATAGGTTCCGCATAGTTGAACTCTATCGTTTTATTGAGCTTTTTTAACTCTACTAGTTGCTTCGTTTTACTAATTAAAAAGCTCTTTGTTTCTCCGCTTACCGGGTCATAAGTGGGAAAGTGATCGAAATTTTCAGTCCTAAAATTGCCATCAAGCTCTCTATTTATTCGATCCAATAGATTTAAATTGAATGCTTTTGTAACACCGCCCTTATCGTTGTATGCACTCAGAATTACTCTTGGGTCTTTTTTTAAGTCTACTCCAAGTAAGAAGTAGTCGCCGGAATTAAGGTTTTCATTTACATTAGAAATAAATTCTTGCGCTTCAATTAAATTAAAATTACCAATGTTACTGCCTAAGAATAGAACAAGTTTGGTTTTGTCCGAACGCAAGTCATGCAGTGCTTCAAAGTAGGTGCTGACCTTTGGCTTGCAGATTAAGTTGGGCCATTTTATTTTTAATTGCGATTCTAATTCCTCAAGAACATGGCTTGAAATATCGATAGGAATGTATTCGAAATCGGCATCTATTTCCATGAGAAACTCAAGTAATAGCTTTGTTTTTAATCCATCTCCTGCACCAAATTCAATGAGTTGAAACGGGTTTTTACGCGTCAAAATCGCTTGAAGGATTTGATCTTTTTGTAAGCTAAATATTTCATACTCCGAGTTGGTCAGGTAGTATTCATCCATTTTCATGATGGCTTGGAAAAGCTTGTCGCCTTTCTCGTCGTAAAAGTATTTTGATGAAAGTCTTTTTGGCTTCTGCATCAAGCCTTCTAAAATATCTTTAGAGAAATTGTTCACGTTGAAATACTATTTGTTAGTGTATCTGGCAAGTCTAATTCCTGTGAATTGCCATTGTAAATGTGGGTGAAAAAAGTTCCGATAACTTGGTCTAAAGTGATCAGATGGAGTGGCACATGATCCTCCGCGTAAAACCATTTGATTTACCATAAACTTGCCGTTATACTCGCCCAAAGCTCCTTCTTCTTGTTTGTAAAATGGGTAAGGCAGGTACGCGGAGTTTGTCCATTCCCAAGCCGTTCCAAATAGCTGATTGTTCAGCGCTACACCGGGGTGAAATTGTTTACTCTCTTGGAAGTGATTTACTGTGCTTTTATCCCCATGTTGTTGCGCCAAGACTTCCCATTCTTGTTCGGTCAGTAAGCGGCATTTTTTCCAACGCGCAAATGCTTCCGCTTCATAAAAGTTAACATGTATGACCGGAGCGTCAAGGTTAATTTTCTGTATTCCGTTGATTTGGTAGCTACACCATTCTCCTTCTTCCTTAAACCAATAGAAGGGTGCTTCGGCTTGCTCCGCTTGCACCCACTCCCAGCCTACCATAAGCCACAGTTCTGCTCGGGTGTAGCCTCCGCTACCCATAAATTCAAGGTATTCTTGGTTGCTTACCAAGCGGTTCATAGCTTCGAATTCATGCAAGTACACTGTATGCACTCCTTCTTCATTGTCAAAGTGAAAATTTGGACCGTCATATCCTATTTCATAAGTTCCTTTGGTTACGCTAAGCCATTCAAGCTTAGGGGGCATCGTCGAAAGTAGCTCTATGTCCTGAAACTTGGGCAACAGGGGATTGCAACCCAAAATGAATTTGATGTCTGTTACGAGTAATTCTTGATGCTGCTGTTCATGGTTCAATCCAATTTCTAAAAATTGCAGAACATCCCCTTTTATTTCAAGTGAATTTTCTAAGAATTCAATCATCTCTTGATCCACATAGTTTCTGTACTTAAATATATCTTCCGTTGATGGGCGTGTTAAAGTACCGCGTTTGCTTCTCAGTATCCTCTTTCCTTGACTTTCATAATAGCTATTGAAAATAAAGGCAAAATTGGAGTCGAAGAGCTTGTAATCTTTTTTGAAATTTTTCAATACAAAATTTTCGAAAAACCATGTCGTATGCCCCAAGTGCCATTTAGGCGGGCTCACGTCAACAACTGGCTGGGCAACGAAATCTTCAGTTTCAAGTGGAGAAACAATTTCGTTGGTAGTTTTTCGGACTTTTTTGTAGCGTGAAAGCATAGCTTTTCAAAAAAAACATTTAAACTGCAAGTTAAGAATTAATAGAGTGGCTCAGCTAATAATCAATACTTTTGGTAAAAACGCGACAGTTTGACAAGAGTAGGTACAACCTGTGTTACGATTCAATTTATTGGCCTAGCGGGTTTGTTCACGTATACCGATATATAGGTGGGGATTTATTTTCTAATTAGCAGTCATCATTGAGAGGATTTGGTCTGTCTGTGGGAAAAAATGGAGCTTGTCAGTTTTTCTGAATTAAAAGAAGGGGTTAAATTTATCACAAGCGGACCTTATCCAGCATCCGATCTGCTTTTCTCTGCTTCTATTTTTTCTCCCACAGGGTACTATAAAATGAACAAACGGTACGCGCTGTTTTTTTAATCTTATTTTAAAAATGAAATGCGAAGAAAAACGACGGAAGCAATATTTTGCTGAAGAGGAACAATATGCTAAAAAAAGCCTTTATCTAATCTCACTTGCTTAAAAAAAATATGTCTCAAAAAATTCCATTCATGTTGCAAGTCTTTCGGACTTATTTTAATTCTGTTGGACTATTATTTCCCCGTACTTCGGCTAAACAGCTCATGAACTTATTTAGTAAACCAAGAGAAAGGGTGTTAAGAACCAGGGAGATGGAAGTTTTAAATAAAGCTGAAAAGTCTTTCTTGAGATTTGGGCAAGAAGAAATTAAAGTGTACCAATGGGGTGAAGGAGAGAAATTGGCAATGCTCTTTCATGGGTGGGAGAGCAATGCGGGAAGTCTAGGAGCTTTCATAGCTCCTTTGATGGCTAAAGGATATCGTATTGTAGCATTTGATGCGCCTGCTCATGGAGGGAGTAAAGGGAAGTATTCGAATTTAGTGTACTTTAAAAAATCTGCGAAAGAGATGATTCGAGAATATGGAGTGCCGAACGTAGCAATTGGCCACTCGTTGGGAGCTTGTGCAATTATTATGTGTGCATATGAGGAAAAATTACACTTTGAAAAAACTATTTTGCTAGCTCCTTTGAACCGATTGATGTCTGTTTTTGAGGAATACCAACAAATTTTGAAGATTCCTGAAAAATTATTTCATCCATTTTTAAAGCATTTTGAAGAATTTACCGGCTACTCATTTCAATCTTTCTATTTCCACAATTATGGAAAGCAAACTAAATTAAACGAAGTTTTACTTTTTCACGACGAAGAGGACAAAATCACTAGCTTTTCCCATGCCACGGATTTTAAACAAAACTGGGAGGCGATTCGGTTGGAAGCGATTCGAGAAACAGGGCATTATAGAGTGCTTTGGAATGAGATAATGATATTAAAGTCAATTGATTATATTACAAAATAAGCTTTGGCACTTAATTTGAACTGCAGCCTTCAACTACTAATTCAAAAACAATGAAAATAAGGGTAAGAAATATAGCAATATCGGCCTTAATGATTGCTGGAATATCAGGTTTCGCTCAAGAGCAAAGAGGGGATAAAAGAAAGGCAAATGCAGAAGAAATGGTAAAAGTGTTGGGCCTTTCTGAAGAGCAAGTTAACAAGGTTAAGATGATTTTTGAGGAAGAGAAAGACCTCATGAAAACAGAAAGACTTCCCAAAGAGGAAATGGATAAACTTTCGCACGATGACAAAAGAATTGCAATCGCCAAGCACAAATTACAAAAGGCGGAAGCGGCAAAAGCTACAATTGCAAAACTAAAGGAAGTGTTGACCAAAGAGCAAATGGCAAAGTATGCAGCCATAAAAAAACAAAAAATGGCAAATGGCAAAGAATATAGAGAAGAAAGAAGGGAGCCTAGGCCTGAACAACGGGATATGCACTGAGAAGAGCCAGGTTCAAACGGCTAAGGTCCATGGAAAGCTAGATGTGAAAAAGGGAAGAGTTACCGGTAGGTAACTCTTCCCTTTTTATACGATGTCTTTTCCATGGGTTAAGCGAATAATTTTTGCTGTTAACCGAGGAGTTTGGGCCAATAGCTTCAACATTGGATTTACCAAATATTTGTTGTAGAAAAGATTTTGTAAAATTCTTCCGGCAGCTAGTCGAGGGCCAAACTCTTCTTTCCAGAATTTTAAATAGCTTTTTTCTAAGTTATTCTTCGAAAGTTCAAGGCGAAGAAACTGTTCACTTAACTTGTGAAATTCATGAGCTGCTTTCAGTGCCATGCTCATTCCATTTCCGCACAATGGAACAATTAAACCGGCGGCATCGCCAAGCATAAAAACACCATCTTCAATTGGGTTTTTTCTTGTGAAGTTAATTTGAGAAATGACTAAGGGTTTTTCGTAGTAGCGCTCGTAGCCTAAATATTCTTTTAAATAAAGATTTTTGGATACGATGTCGTCTTCCATTTTTTCAATACTTCCCGAATTCTTTACGTTGGAGGCTAAGGTTAAATAGCACAAACAAAAGCGATCAATACCCTCTACTTTTGAAATGCCACAATAGCCATCCTTGAAAAGGTGCAGTCCAATTAGATTGTCTGGTAATTGCGCCTTGATGTGGTATTTGATGCCTACATAATTTTTAGAGGAAGGTTGCGCCTTGCCCATAAATGGGCGATTTAATTTTTTATCTAAAACGGAACGCTTACCATGTGCCCCAACTGCAATTTTTGCAAAGTAGGGTTGTTTCGATGTAATGATGGTTGCAGCGTCTACGTTCACCTGTACATCTTCCACTTTGGTGTTTTCTAACACGTGCACGCCAAGTCGTTTGGCAATTTTAACTAATTCAAAATCTAAGGTATACCGGCTAACTCCAAAGCCGCCTTTGTCCAACTGTTGATTCAACTCATTGCCTTCTGCGCTTGAAATTTTTAGTTGATTAATTTTTGGCAAATCCATGCTATCCAGGTCAACTTCTAGTGTTTTAATGTAATTCCAAGACTCGTTTGAAATGTATTCTCCGCAAACTTTGTGATATGGGAAAGTTTCTTTTTCGAACAGAATGACCTTTCGACCTGCTTTTGCAGATTCAATTGCCAAGGCAAGACCTGCTAACCCTGCTCCAATAATTCCAATGTCATACAGCTCTTCATTCATTATTTCCGAATGATTATTAAGTGGCGAAATGCCCAAACCCGCTCCACTGAAAATTCAGAGAATTTTAATTTTTGAAGTAGGACATGCCATTCCTCTTTTTTAAACCCTTTTAAAACAGAAAGCTTGGCATCATTTTTCACCAAAGGGGATTTGGAAAATAACTGAGTTAAGAAAGCGATACCATAGTAGGCTAGTGGGTGTCGATGTAAGTCATTTATTAGGGTGGCAACTTCAGCAGATTGATTCATTTTAAACAGAAAGCCTGCCAATTGTTTGTCATAAAAGTGATGGCAAACCAAGGAGCAAATTGCAATGTCACATGCAGTCACATTTAGGGTGTTAAAATCGCCAACTCTCCATTCAATACCGTAACCATCCGACTCTTTTTTAGCAAATTCTATAGCGTCGTCTAACACATCGAAGCCCATTAACTTTACGTGGAAGCCCTTCTTGTTTGCCCAACGAGCAATGGCTTTTAAAGTATCACCACCTCCGCAAGCAAAGTCAACAATACGATAGGTTTTGCTTTTGTCGGTCATTAATTTTTTAAGCCCTATCAACGTGGCCTTGTGTCCTCCTAGAAGTCTATTTATGGTGTCTAGTTCTTTTAAATTTTGAAAAAGTGCTATTTGTGGAATGTTGGGCTGGTCTAACAATTCCTCTTCTTTGGAGCGATTTTTTAAATTAGGCATGTGTTTCGATTTCAAAAAGTGCAGCTTCCAAGGTTAATCCGGGTCCAAAACCACAGGCGAAAAGATTCTCGCCATGAAGGAGCTCCTTGTCTTTCAACATGAGTTCTAAGACAAACAAGATGGTTGGTGCTGACATGTTCCCAAAGTTCTTCAAGGTAGAGTAAGAGGCACTTAATTCCTTGTTCTTTAATTCTAATTCGGCCTCGCATACCTCCAAAATCTTTCTTCCTCCTGGATGAATGGCCCAATGATGAATGTCTTGTCGTGTAAGTTTCTTAGCGGCCAATAATGTTTTAATTAAGTCTTTGATCCCTTCGTCAACCAATTGAGGAATGTAGCTGGAAAGCCTCATTAAAAAACCCTCTGAATGGATGTTCCAAGCCATGTCATTTTCTCCTTTTGGAATGAGTAATTGATCGGTTCCTGTCAGCTTCAGCGAAGTATTATTGTTTGGCTCAGCTGAGCACAAGCAGGCAGCTGCCCCATCAGAAAAAAGGGAATTGGATAACAAGTGATCGTCAGAATCTTTGTTTTGAAAATGAAGGGTACACAACTCTACAGCTGCAATAAGAATTTGAGCGTTTGGATTTGCCTGAATAAAGGCATCTGCCATCTTTAATGCAGGAAAAAATGCATAACAGCCCACAAAATTGACTGCATGAGTTTGAACGTTTTGCTTTAGCCCAAGCTTCTGTTTTAACTGAATTTCAATTCCCGGAGCGGACATTCCTGTGCAGCTTACGGTAATTAAATGTGTTATCTTGTCTTTGTTGTGTCCAAGCAAGCACTTGTTTACAGCTAATTCTGCCAAGGAAACGGCTTCTTTTTCATAAATGGATAAACGTTCTTCCACTTTTGGTTCATTCACAGCAGCGGTAAATAAGGCAGGGGTAGAGCAGTTTTTGTCAAAATCTTTTAAAACCGAATGGCGTTTCTCAATTTTAGTTTTTCTGTACAGCGTTCGAAAGATTCGCCCCATGCGCTCGTTGCCGGAGTCGAGTCTTTCGTGCATCCACTCTGCTAGGTCACTCTGTAAGTAATCATTCTCAGGCACAGCCGTTCCAATGCTAACTATTCTTGTATTTGTCTTATTGCTCAATATTTTTGGCTTTGTTTACTTTCGTAGTAAATATCTTTCTATGCTTGATGCGCTAAAGTTAATGCGAATTCCCTTCTCTGTATTTTTAATGCCTGTTTTTTGGTTTGCATTAATTCCTTTGGAAGACATTTCAATGGTCAAAAGTATTTTTGTTTTTTGTGTCATTCACGTACTTATTTACCCAGCAAGTAATGGATACAATTCATATTTCGATAAAGATGAAGGCAGTATTGGGGGGTTGAAAAATCCGCCAAAAGTCAATCGGCACTTATTTCCAATGGTCATAGCGTTTGATTTTACTGCAGTTCTTTTTGCATTTTTAATCTCCTTACATTTTGGTTGGATGTGTGTTGTTTATATCTTGGTAAGTAAGGCATACAGTTGGGATAAAATTCGACTAAAAAAGTATCCAATTTTGAGTACCCTAGTTGTGACATTATTTCAAGGGTTTTTTATTTTTTATACAGTTCAAGTTGGCCTTGGGTCGTATATCAACCACTCTATGAACCTTCTTTTTGCAATCGCTTCTTCCTTTTTTTTATTGGGGTCGTATCCCTTAACTCAGGTATACCAGCATGAGGAAGATGCAGCGAGAGGAGATAAAACGTTGAGCCTGACCTTAGGAATAAGAGGGACCTTTATTTTCTCTGCCTTTGCATTTGTGCTGGGAACAGGTTTTTTGGGCTATTCTTTTATTCAACAAAATAATGTGAATGACTTTTATATATTCTTAGCTATAGGAGGGCCAATACTGTTGTATTTTGGCTATTGGTTTAGTTTGGTGCTAAAAAATGAAAATCAAGCTAACTTTGAGCACACGATGAAAATGAATATTATTTCTTCAATTTTTTTAAGTGCAGCATTTATTTGCATGATTATTTTTTAAGCATGAAACACATATTGGTATTATTTTACATACTTAGTTTGTTCTTCTCTCAACCGGTAAAGGCGGAGGAGGGGGAAAATACCGTGGTTATTTCCTGCGCATTAGGGTCTATTTACAAGCAATTGAAAGGAGCTCGAAAACCAGAGTTTTCCCTTTTCGAAAAGGCGTACTTGGGTTACATTGATCTTAAATTAAGTGGCTTATTGCCGTTCGATAAAAATATACTCAGTATTATTGATTTTCGCCTTCCTTCGGTTAAAAAACGCTTTTGGGTAATTGATTTAAGTACTAAAACTGTTCTTTATCATACATATGTAGCGCATGGCGAAAAATCAGGAGGGAAATATGCCATTGACTTTTCCAATACCGAAGGGTCACACCAAAGTAGCTTAGGGTTTTATAAAACACAAGAAACGTATTTTGGAAAAAATGGACTTTCACTGCGGCTGACCGGATTAGAACACGGATTTAATACAAATGCCCGTGAACGTTACGTTGTTTTGCATGGAGCTACCTATGCCACTGAACAACACATAAGGGAATATGGTATTTTGGGAAATAGCGAGGGCTGTCCTGCAATTCCAATGGGGCTTCATATTCCTATTATTAACCTAACCAAAGAGGGGACTTGTTTATTCATTTATTTCCCTGATGCGCGTTACCTTGAAAATTCCACCTTCATATTAGATGATTTATAACTTAGAAACATGAGAAAAAGTATCACATTTAATAGTTTTATCGCAGTCCTCGTAATTTTTGTAAGTTCCTGTTCTGCGCTAAAAAATCCATCTGCTTCAACAAATTTTAAAAGGGTAAAGTACAACAGCCATGTTAAATTTTCCACCTCTAAAATGGAGAATTCAGCAGTAGGTCTAAACGAGAAGCAATTCCCGATAACAATAAAGAGCTTTAAAAAAGAGCAGCGAATTGAAACGGATAGTTCTTTGTATGTAAGTGCTGCGATTAGTTTAAAAGAAAGAATACAAGCGGAAGTAGGAGTGCCTGAAAAGTCGCAAATTAAGACGGAGCGGGTGAGCCAGCTATTAAAAAAAATAGCAGCCATTGAAATCAACGAGGCGGGAGGAAGTAAGTTGAATAGCTTGGTTCAGAAAATAGACAGTTGGTGGGAAGATGATGCAGAAAATTGGCCTTGGTTCGAAATTGCATTGGCGGTAATTGCAATTTTGGTTATTGCCATTTTAGTTCGTATTCTTATCAGTCTTCTCGGGGGATTCATCTCTAGTTTACTCGGGTTAATTTTATTGATTGCCTTAGCGTATATCTTATACACGCTTTGGGTCTAAGCTCTAAAAGGAATGAAACTAAAAAAGCCCTTTCTGATTTTCAGAAAGGGCTTTTTCTTTGATTTAGCTTCCGATTGGAACGATTACATCATTCCGCCCATACCACCTGGCATTCCGCCTGGCATTCCACCTGACATTCCGCCACCGTTTTCTTCCACAGCGTCAGAGATGACACACTCTGTTGTCAACAACATTCCCGCAATAGAGGCCGCATTTTCCAGTGCTACTCTTGATACTTTAGTTGGATCAATTACTCCTGCTTTTATTAAATCTTCGTATACTTCTGTTCTCGCATTATAGCCAAAGTTTCCTGTTCCTTCTTTTACTTTTTGAATTACAACAGAACCTTCTCCACCGCAATTGGCAACTATTTGTCTTAATGGTTCCTCAACTGCTCTTCTTACAATTGCAATTCCTGTGGTCTCATCAGCATTTAAGCCTTCCTTGCCTTCTAACACGGCCATAGCTCTAATCAAAGCAACTCCACCTCCAGGTACAATACCTTCTTCTACAGCAGCTCTTGTTGCGTGCAATGCATCGTCTACTCTGTCTTTTTTCTCCTTCATTTCAACTTCAGAGGCAGCGCCTACATAAAGTACAGCAACACCGCCGGCTAATTTAGCCAAACGCTCTTGTAGCTTTTCTTTGTCATAGTCAGATGTCGTATTCTCAACTTGAGCCTTAATTTGGTTTACTCTTGCTTTAATATCTTCTTTAGCACCTGCTCCATCAACAATAGTAGTGTTGTCTTTGTCGATAGTTACTTTCTCACATTGTCCTAAGTCAGCTAAATCAGCATTTTCTAGTTTATAACCTCTCTCTTCAGAAATCATTGTACCTCCTGTTAGAATTGCAATGTCTTCCAACATAGCTTTTCTTCTATCACCAAAACCTGGAGCTTTAACAGCTGCAATTTTCAATGATCCTCTAATTTTGTTCACTACCAAGGTAGCTAATGCTTCTCCCTCTATGTCTTCTGCAATAATTAGCAAAGGTCTTCCAGACTGGGCTGTTTTTTCCAAAATAGGAAGCAAGTCTTTCATTTGACTAATCTTCTTGTCATAGATCAAAATGTATGGGTTCTCTAATTCAGCTTCCATTTTCTCTGTGTCCGTAACAAAGTAGGGAGACAAATAACCTCTATCAAACTGCATTCCTTCGACTACTTCAACAGTAGTTTCAGTTCCTTTCGCTTCTTCAACAGTAATTACTCCTTCTTTTTTTACTTTACCCATTGCTTCAGCAATAAGTTTTCCAATGGAGCTATCGTTGTTCGCTGATATAGTAGCAACTTGTTCGATTTTTTCAGAATCTTCCCCAACCGGCTCGGAGATCTTTTTCAACTCTGCTACAATATCCTTCACAGCTTTGTCAATACCTCTTTTTAAATCCATTGGATTTGCGCCTGCAGCAACGTTTTTTAAACCTTGCGTTACAATTGCTTGCGCTAAAATTGTTGCAGTTGTTGTTCCATCACCTGCATCGTCTGCAGTTTTAGAAGCAACTTCTTTTAACATTTGAGCGCCCATGTTTTCAATAGGGTCTTTTAATTCAATTTCTTTTGCAACCGTTACACCATCCTTAGTGATTGAGGGTGCACCAAATTTTTTGTCGATTACAACATTTCTTCCCTTAGGTCCTAAGGTTACTTTTACAGCATTAGCCAATTTATCTACACCAATTTTTAGTGCATTTCTTGCTTCTGTGTCAAATGTGATTTCTTTAGCCATTTTCTTTTACGTTTTTTTTCGATTAAACAATAGCGAATAAATCAGACTCTCTCATAATTAAGTAGTCTTTTCCTTCAATATTAATTTCTGTACCGGCGAATTTGCCGTACAACACAGTATCACCCTCTTTTACCGTCATTGGCTCATCTGGTTTACCGTTTCCAACAGCCACGATTATTCCTTTTTGAGGCTTCTCTTTTGCTGTATCAGGAATAATAATTCCTCCTGCTGTTTTTTCTTCCGCAGCAGCAGGCTCAACAAGAACTCTATCTGCTAAAGGTTTTACATTTACTGACATATTTTAAGTTTTAAGTTATTTTTATTTAACGATTTTCCTAAATGCATAATTCGTGCCAATGGGTTTCTGCTGCCAATAGCGGAAAAAAAACAGTTTTGGGAATAAAAATCGTAGGATAGGTGACAGTTTGGCAACAAAAAAAGCCACACCGAAACGGTGTGGCTTTTTAAATGTTATTTTTTTCTTCTTCTTCTTCTTCCTACTTTGTAGGAGCAGAACTTGGGTCGGCAGGAATTTCTTCGTTTGTAAAAGGCGCTTGAGAAGCTGGGATTACAATTTGATTTGCTTCACCTTGTAGTTCTGATTCAACAGCGTCAGTCGCTATCGCTTCGTTTCTATTAATTGTAGCAGAAGAAAGAATACTAAGAACAATCAGTGTAATTCCTAGCGTCCAAGTAGCTTTTTCTAGAAAATCGGTTGTTTTTCGAACTCCCATTACTTGGTTGGAAGATGAAAAGTTAGAAGCCAAACCACCTTTTGGGTTTTGAACTAAAATCACCAAAATCAGTAATACTGCGATGATGAAGACTAATACGGATACAATAATGTACATTTTCTTTTATGAGTTTAATTGAATTTGAAGTTCTTTTATTCGGCCTGCAAAATAACTGCTTTTTTCGGGATATTTCAACTTCAATTTGTCAAAAGCTTTAATTGCCTTTTCTAAGTGCCCTTGGTCGGCATAAATATTTGCCAATGTTTCGGTCATCAAGTCGTCGTCTTCCTGCACACTTAGACGGGCCATCTTAACCGGAGAGTAAAAGCTCGCTTTTTTGCTATCCGGTTTAAAAACAGTTATATTAGAGGTAAATTCTTGAGTAATTTCTTCTTCCTCTTCTAACTCTACAGGCGTTTTCGTTGGTCCATCCATGGCCCTTAACCAACCTGTGAAAGAGTGGCTATCGTTCGAGGAGTCGGTGTTTAATTCTTCGCTAATTTCAGTACTTTCGATTGGTTGAACAGGTCGTTTCGCTGCTTTTACTGAAATTAAACTATCAATATCAGGAATGTCACCTGACACATGTAGTAAAATTGAACTACTGACTGCAGCGCTTAGAATTTGATTTTCTAGGGCATCGTACTTGTCTTTTCTGCCTACCTCAATTTTGCTAAAATCGACACTGAATTTTGCTTTTTCTAAAACAGATGGCTTTTCTTGTATTAATTCCTCCTCCTGTATTTCAACTTTCGGTTCTTCGACCATTTCAGTTGCAGCTATTTCAATTTCTTTTTCTCCACTATTTTCTTGAATTATTGAGCTTTCGGTCGGGACTAAAACTGGTACTTCTGCTTCAGGAAAATTAGCCGTTGGTGTTGAAAATTTATCTTCCTCAATTTGCCCTGGTTTGTTCTCGGCAGGCTGAGGTACTTCAAATTGAGGAACAGGTGCCTGTGCTGTACTTTCTTGCTCAACAGCTGCTGGGTTTAATGAACTATTCGATGTAAAAAGCAAATGGTGCAATTGCTTTCGATTGGCTGCATAAGCAGCAGTTTTCTTTAAACTGCTCTCAAAGTTTAAATTTTCACTGCTGTGGTACGACTTAGTAAGCAGCATTTGAGCACTCTGAAAGTAGGGGTAATCGTGAACAACTTCATTTAGACCAACAATAGAGTCGGGACCCAATAAATTAGGGTCCTTTAAATAGGAAATAAATGTGGATTTATTGATTACCAATTTGTTACCGCTTTGTTGAAAATATCTTGTGTCAATTGCTCATTAATTGTACTCAGAACCTCTTCCTCTTTCGAAGCTAAATCCTCTGCTGCATCTAAGTCTTCAAAACGCGAAAAATTAGATTCAAAATTCTGCGTCTCGTCTCTGTTGTTCGTAAACTTTACCTTCACGGTCATCGTAACTCTGGTTAAAGCTGCTTGCTCATTTCCTTGAATCGCAACTGGGTTGTTGGTATAGTTACTGATATATCCTTCAAATTGCAAGTCCCCATCGCTTTTAACAAGCACTAAGTTGGTTTGAGAAATGAAGATATCTTTTAATGCTTCTGTAAACAACTGACCTGAACTAGGAGGGGCTAAGGTAGCGTTGATTGGGAAGAAGTCAACTGAAACAGTTTTAACTTCAGGAGATATTGAAGCCCCTGTAAACGAGTAAGAAACTTTGCAAGCGGTAAAAATTACCGCCATAAAAAGTGCTAAAAACCCTATTTTCCTTTTATTGCTCATTGTTCAATATCATATTCCTTGATTTTGCGGTACAAAGTACGTTCCGAAATTCCTAAATCTTCAGCAGCATATTTTCTTTTTCCATTATGTTTTTTTAATGCCTTCTTAATTAGCTTCTTCTCGGTGTCTGAAATGGAAAGTGACTCTTCCTCTTGTTCGATTACAATTTCATGGTAATCGTCTTTTTCTTCGGAATTTTCTCCTTCACGAAAGCCAACAGCATCTTCAGAAAAATTAGATTTGCTTCGTTTCTGATTTTTTTCTTCATTGAATTGAGCGAGTTCCAATCTTCGTTCAAGGGAGCTTGAATTATCTTGATCGCCATATAGTCTATCAAAAACCTGATCGTTAATTTCTTCCTTGCTGGGCTTGGATTCTGATTTAATTACCTGAAAAACAACTTTTTTCAAATCTGCAACATCTTTCTTCATTTCGAAAAGTACTTTGTACAGAATGTCTCTTTCTGTCATCCCGTCTTTATCTCCGCTGTAGATAACTGGCAATGAGGCTTCGCTATTTTCAGGTAAATAGGTCAAAAGTACTTCGGCAGTAATAAGCTTGTGTTTTTCTATCACCGAGATTTGTTCGGTAACATTTTTTAATTGTCTTACGTTTCCAGGCCACCTGTATTTCAATAAAAGCACTCTTGCTTCTTCTGTTAGTTGAACTGAAGGCATTCTATACTTGTCCGCGAAATCGGCGGAAAACTTCCTGAATAATAAGTGAATGTCATCTTTCCTCGTCCGAAGGGGAGGCACTTCTATAGGAACAGTATTCAATCGGTAGTATAAATCTTCTCGAAATTTATTTTCGTTTATCGCCTTAGGTATGTTAACGTTTGTAGCGGCAGTAATGCGCACATTTGTTTTTTGAGGCTTTGAACTTCCTACTTTTAAGAATTCTCCGGTCTCTAAAACTCGCAACAAACGAACCTGTGTTGTGAGCGGAAGTTCCGCAACCTCATCTAGAAAAATGGTTCCACCGTCGGCTACTTCGAAATATCCTTTTCGTGTATCGGTTGCTCCGGTAAAAGATCCTTTTTCATGACCAAATAATTCAGAATCGATAGTCCCTTCGGGAATTGCTCCACAGTTGACGGCAATGTACTTGTTGTGTTTTCTTGAACTGAGCTGGTGAATAATTTGAGGCATACTCTCCTTCCCAGAACCACTCTCCCCAGTAATTAGAACCGATAAATCAGTTGGAGCAACTTGAACTGCAATGTCAATTGCTCTATTCAGCTGCTCTGAGTGGCCAATGATTCCAAACCGTTGTTTAATTTGCTCTATTGTCATTTTTGAATCGCTTTTCCTTTTAATGTTGCAGAGGTGCAATCTTCTATGTGAACCATTACATACTCGCCTACTTTGTACTCTTCCCTTGGGAAAACAACCACTGAGTTGTGTGTATTTCTTCCGTATAATTCTTTGTCTGATTTTTTTGAAACTCCTTCTACTAAAACTTCATATGTTTTACCTAGGTCTTTTTTTAGTTGTTCGAGAGAATGGGTTTGCTGCAAGTCAATTATTTCTTCCAAGCGTCTTTGTTTGGTCTCTTCAGGAATATCGTCAGGATATTTTCTTTGAGCCATCGTATTTGGTCGTTCAGAGTACTTGAACATGTATGCAAAATGATATTTTACGTATTCTAACATGCTTAAGGTTTCTTGGTGTTCCGCCTCTGTTTCAGAACAAAATCCGGCAATTATATCCGCAGAAATGGAGCAGGTTGGAAGAATTCGTTTAATGGCATCAATTCTATTCATGTACCATTCCCGAGTATATCCGCGGTTCATCATTTCTAATACTCTGGAATTTCCCGATTGGAAAGGAAGGTGAATGTAGTCGCAAATGTTAGCGTGTTTCGCCATTACATGCAAGACCTCGTCTGTCATGTCTTTTGGATGTGACGTCGAAAAACGCACTCTAATTTTTCGATCAACCTGTGCAACTTTGTCCATTAATTGAGGAAAATTGGTGCTTTTCTCTTTTTCTTCATCCGATAAATTGTCAAATTCTTTTTTTAATCCACCTCCATACCACAGGTAAGAATCTACATTTTGTCCCAACAGTGTTACTTCCCGGTAGCCTGCCAATGACAGTTCTCTAACTTCTTGTACAATTGATTCTGGGTCTCTACTTCTTTCTCTTCCTCTTGTAAAGGGAACGACACAAAAAGTGCACATGTTGTCACACCCTCGAGTAATGGATACGAAGGCAGTTACGCCATTTCCTCCTAAGCGAACAGGAGCAATGTCGCCATAGGTTTCTTCTTTTGAAAGAATGACGTTCACGGCTTTTCTTCCTCCATCAACTTCTCCCACCAAGTTTGGCAAATCTCGATAGGCATCCGGGCCAACAACAAGGTCAACTATTTTTTCTTCTTCTAAAAGTTTTGATTTCAGCCGCTCAGCCATGCAACCCAAAACTCCAATTATCATTTTTGGATTCTTGCGTTTGTATTTGTTGTATACCGTTAGCCTTTTTCTAACGGTTTGTTCTGCCTTTTCACGAATGGAGCAAGTATTTACAAAAACAATATCAGCCTCATGCAGTAATTTAGTGGTTTCGTAGCCATCTTTCTCCAGAATAGAAGCTACAATTTCGCTGTCAGAAAAATTCATTTGGCAACCATAACTCTCAATGAATACTTTTCTGCCGTTTGAATTGGATACTTTTTTCCCTTCAAGAGCCTCTCCTTGTCTCGCTTCGTCTATTACTTTCTGTTCTGTTCCTAACATGGTGATGTTCTAATTTACAGGCACGAAATTAGGAAAAAACGAATGCTTGTGACAAAATGTCAGAATGAACCCTGGGTATTTTTATGAATTATTATATTATATGAAATATAATATACATGACCAACTTTACATTTATTAAAATGATTTTTGGAACTCTAAGTAAATATTGATTTTCTTTGTCAAAACTTTCCAAATTTTTGGAAAACAGAATTTATACCATATAATATGTCCAAAAACCTAGTCATTGTTGAGTCACCAGCCAAAGCCAAAACCATTGAAGGGTTTTTAGGAAAAGGATTTACAGTTAAATCCAGTTTTGGTCACATCAGAGATTTGCCGGGGAAAAATATTTCGATTGATATAGAAAATAACTTCGAACCACAGTATGTGATTACTGACGACAAGAAGAAAATTGTCGCGGAGTTGAAAAAATTAGCAAAAGCTGCAGACATTGTATGGTTAGCGACAGATGAGGATCGAGAGGGAGAGGCTATCTCTTGGCACTTAGAAGAGGCATTAGAGTTACAAGACAAGGAGACCAAAAGGATTGTATTTTCGGAAATTACAAAGTCTGCAATTACGAAAGCGATTGAAAACCCACGAAAGGTAAATCGAAATTTGGTAGATGCGCAGCAAGCCAGAAGGGTATTGGATCGATTGGTTGGGTATGAACTTTCTCCTGTGCTTTGGAAAAAGGTAAAACCATCTTTGTCTGCCGGTAGAGTTCAATCGGTAACCGTTAGGTTGGTAGTTGAAAGAGAAAGAGAAATTCAGAACTTTACCGTGACCGACTTTTTTAGAGTGGTTGGTGTTTTTCAATTGTCAAAGGGTAAAAGTTTTAAGGCTGAAGTTAGCGCAAGATTTAAGAGTTACGAGGAGGCAAAGAAGTTTATTCAGGAATGTGAGAAATCAAATTATTCGATTAAAGATTTGGTTAAAAAGCCGGCTACAAAATCCCCAGCAGCACCTTTTACTACCTCTACGCTTCAGCAAGAGGCAAGTAGAAAGTTAGGCTTCTCTGTTGCACAAACCATGTTGGTTGCTCAAAAATTATACGAAGCAGGAAAGATCACTTACATGAGAACTGACTCGGTAAACCTTTCTGATACTGCCGTTAATGGAGCGAAAGATTACATCACAAAAACGTACGGTGCTGAATTCTCAAATCCTAAAAAGTACAGTTCAAAATCTAAAGGAGCACAAGAAGCTCACGAAGCCATTCGACCTACCAATTTATCAGTAGATAGTTTAGGAACGTCAACTCAAGAAAATAGGTTGTACGAGTTAATTTGGAAAAGAACAACTGCTTCTCAAATGGCAAACGCCAGAATTGAAAGAACGACTGCCACCTTAAACGTTTCGGAATCAAAAACAGATTTCACTGCAAAAGGCGAAATCTTGCAATTTGAAGGTTTTCTGAAAGTATATTTAGAAGGCAATGATGACGAAGAAGATGAAAATGAGCAAGAAGGAATTCTGCCGGCTATGACGATTGGTGATGGGGTCAACATGCACGAGATTGTGGCAACACAGCGCTTTACAAAGCACCCGGCTCGATACCAAGAAGCAAGCTTAGTAAAGAAATTAGAAGAACTAGGAATAGGACGACCGTCAACATATGCTCCAACAATTTCTACGATCCAAAAAAGAGGATACGTAGTGAAAGAAGAGAGAGAAGGAATGGAGCGCAAGTACGAAGTGCTAGCATTAGATGACAAAGGAATAAAAGAAAGCACTCAAACAGAGCGAACAGGGGCAGAGAAGAATAAACTCTTCCCTACGGATACCGGAATTGTTGTTACTGATTTCTTGACGGCGAACTTTAAAACAATCATGGATTACAGTTTTACGGCCGATGTTGAAAAGCAATTTGATGATATTGCTGATGGACAGTTGAAGTGGAACAAAATGATTGAGACGTTTTACACTCCTTTCCATAAAAATGTAGAACATACATTAGAGCATGCGGATAGAGCAAAAGGGGAGCGACTTTTAGGGGAAGATCCTGCATCAGGTAAGCCTGTTTACGCTAGAATTGGTCGATATGGTGCCATGGTTCAAATTGGACATGTAGACGATGAAGAAAAGCCAAAATTTGCATCCTTATTAAAAGATCAAAGCATTGAAACCATCACGTACGATCAAGCGATGGAACTTTTCAAACTACCGAGAGAGGTTGGAACGTACGAAGAAAAATTAGTTACTGCAGCCATTGGCCGATTTGGTCCTTACTTGAAATGGAATAGTTTATTTATTTCATTGAAGAAGACAGAAGGAGATGATCCTTTTACCGTGGACATGGAGAGGGCGGCAGTATTAATTGAAGACAAAAAAGAAGTTGAAGCAAATAAGTACATCAAAGTATTCGAAGAAGATAAAGACATTCAAGTATTGAACGGACGTTGGGGACCTTACATTAAATTTGGGAAGAAGAATATTAAAATTCCAAAAGAGGTAGTGCCTGAGAGTTTAACTCTGGAAGAATGTAAAAAAATTGCTGCGGAAGCGCCAGCAAAGAAAAAAGTAGTTAGAAGAGCAAAAAAGAAATAAATATGTCACTTTTTGATTACTTCCAAAAGGTAGAAACAGATAAAATTGATGGGTTTCATTTGTTAAGTGAAGGGCAAATTGGAAACCAAATTAATCTTAATCCCAAATCAATTGAAGGCTTTGATTTAGTATTCTTTGATATTGAAGAGGAGAGGGGCAGTATTCGCAATGCAGGTTGTTCCAAGGGAGCAAATCAGGTAAGAAGTTATTTTTATCAACTTTATCAAGGGGGAAACCCCTTGAAGATGGCTGATTTTGGGACTATCCGTCAAGGCGAGAGTGTGACAGATACCTATTTTGCTGTCACTGACGCCATTTCTCAACTGCTGCGCGAAAACGTAATACCAATTTTTCTAGGAGGCTCTCAAGACTTGGTTTATGCCAATTATTTAGCCTACACAAAAGAAGAGCAAACGGTTAACTTGGTGAGCATTGATTCGAAATTTGCTTTGGGAAAAGCTGACGAACCCATTCACGATTTAAACTATTTCTCGAAAATCATTCTTCAACAACCAAATGTGTTGTTCAACTTTTCCAATTTAGGGTATCAGACCTATTTAATTGATCAAGCGGAGTTGCATCTACTAGAAGATTTGTTTTTTGATAGCCATAGACTCGGGGAGCTAAAAGCAGACATTAAAGTAGCCGAACCGATTATTAGAAATGCAGATTTTATAAACTTTAGCATGAGTGCTGTTGCTCAGCCGTATGCGCCTGCAAATAGGGTAACGTCGGCAAATGGGTTGACTGGAGAGCAAGCTTGCCAACTCAGTCGTTATGCGGGAATGAGCGATAAACTAAGCTCGTTTGGGATTTACGATTTCAACCCTACCGTTTTTGATCACGGTCAAACGGCAAACCTTATTGCTCAAATGATCTGGTACTTTATAGACGGATACTATAACCGCAAGGGAGATTTTCCTGCATGCAACAAACGAGAATATGTAAAGTATACCGTCAATTTAGAAGAAGGAGAACGAGAGTTCGTATTTTATAAAAGTCCAAAATCGGACAGGTGGTGGATGAATGTTCCGTACCACTCAAGTTTTATGAAAAAGTACGAACGTCACTTAATGCTGCCTTGCGATTACAATGATTACGTGACGGCAACTGAAAATGAGATTCCCGAACGGTGGTTCCAAACCTTCCAGAAACTGAAATAGGTGAAATTTAACCAGCTAGTTTAACAAATTCAGTAAAAAAGAAATGCTCCAAACCAAAATTTGGGTACTTTAGGCAACTAAAACTTATCCATATTTAAAGGACGAATTTTATAAAATCACCCTATGAAGAAAATTCTGATTGCTATTGTGTGTGTGTTTACTGTGTTTGAGATGAGCGCACAGCAAGATCCTCAGTTTACACAAAACATGTTTAATCGACTTGCGGTGAACCCTGCCTATGCAGGTGCTAAGGAGGCGTTTTGTGCGACTGTAATCTCAAGAGAGCAATGGCTCGGTTTCGAGGGGAATCCAAAGACTAATTTGATGAGTCTTGATTATGGAACAACAATCTTCCAAAAGCACAAAGTAGGGGCAGGCCTTACTATAATTCAAGATGAAATAGGTCCAATTCAATCGTTAAATGCTAAACTCGCATTATCGTATCATAAAAGAATTCAACAAGGTGTTCTTTCAGGTGGTATTGAACTAGGCATTTACAATCAATCCATTTCTGGAAATTGGAGAACTTCTGAAGGAGCTTTCGATGGAACAGAAGACCCTAAGATTCCAAATTCTGAAGCAGGAGCAACTGTTTTTGATTTGGGCATTGGATTGTATTATTACCGTAAAAACATGTACGTTGGATTATCTTCTACCCATCTTGAGCAATCTGTAATATCAGATGATGTAGACGATCTTTCTTCGCTTACCTTCAAAAAAGCGCGACATTACTATGTGATGGGTGGGTACAATTACGAGACTCAAATTTTGGGAAGAAAATTTGAAATCATGCCTTCTGTGTTTGTAAAGAGTGATGCAGTATCAACTCAAGTTGATTTAAATACCAATTTTAAGTACAACGACATAATTTGGACCGGTGTCTCCTACAGAATTCAGGATGCTGCTTCATTGTTAGCGGGTGTTGACTTTGCTGGGCTTGGCTTAGGAGGTCAATTTGATAATATCAACATTGGTGTCGCATATGATTACAATATTTCGGACTTAAGTTCGTATAACAATGGCAGCATCGAGTTTATGATCAACTATTGTTACAAATTCGTTAAGAACGAAAAGATAGAGCGATATAAAGATGTTCGATTTTTATAAAATTTGAATGTTGATAAAAGAGAAAAAAAAATAAGTATACTTGCAAGTTGCAAATAGAATTGAATTTTACACGTTTCAGTTCCTAAAACTCAAGGCCATGAAAAAGTTGACCTATTTATTATTGATAATGATTACTGTACTTACTTCTTGTAACTACGACAACGGTGAACTCATCGGCGTCCAGGGTAGAGAAGATTGGTATCAGCCAGTTCCATATGGTATGCTATTGATTCCTCAAGGAAGCTTTACCATGGGTAATACCGACCAAGATGTGCCAGGTGCGCGTCAATCAAAGACCAAAGTGGTTTCTTTGGCTGCTTTCTACATGGATCAAACAGAAATTACCAACAACGAATACAGACAGTTTGTATATTGGGTAAGAGATTCAATCGCTAGAAAAATATTGGCCGAAGAGGTGGACGAAGAATTGTACTCCAACACCATTAATTCTTATGGAGAAGATATGGATCCTCCGAGTATTAACTGGTATGCTAAGATGAACTGGAGTGGTGAAGAAGAAAGAGAGGCATTAGACGTAATGTTTTTACCTGACTATGAGCGATTTTACAACCGAAAGCAGATTGATACTAGAAAGTTAATGTTTGAATATTCTTGGATTGACTACAAAACGGCCGCTTCAAGGTTTAGCAGAGAGCAGGGACAGATTGATCGTTCAGTTTTTATTAAAAAAGACATTATAAATGTTTATCCAGATACGTTAGCATGGGTTCATGACTTCACATACTCTTACAACGAACCATTGACAAATACGTATTTCTGGCATCCTGCTTACGACGAATATCCATTGGTTGGAATCTCTTGGAAACAAGCTAGAGCATTTTCAATTTGGAGAACAGAATTGTTGAATAATTACTTAAGAGTCGGAGGGTATAGTGCAGTACAACACTTTAGATTGCCAACAGAATCTGAGTGGGAATGGGCCGCGAGAGGAGGTCTTGATAACAATCAATTTCCGTGGGGAGGTCCCTATATTAGAAATACAGCCGGTTGTTTCCTGGGTAATTTCAAGCCATTAAGAGGAAACTATGTAGATGACGGAGGCTTGAATACGGTTAAAGTATATTCGTACAATCCAAACGATTATGGTCTGTTTTGTATGGCAGGAAATGTTGCCGAATGGACGAGTAATTCTTTTGATGAGTCTGCCTACGATTTTGCACACGATATGAACATGGACTATTCTTATGAAGCAAAAGAATCTGATCCTCCATCGTTAAAAAGAAAAGTAATTAGAGGAGGGTCTTGGAAAGATGTATCCTACTTTTTGCACAACGGTACACGAACTTTTGAATACCAAGATACTGCTAAATGTTACATTGGATTTAGAAATGTAATGTCTTTCTTGGGTAGACCGGAAAATAACGAGGAATTATAGAATTTTATACCAAGCAATTAACTAACTAACTAATTAACTAAGAAGAAACATGGGATTTGTAGAGTTTTTATTTGAGACAAAAAAAGGAAAGAAAATGATGGGCTTGTTGTACGGAATGGGTGCAGCAGTAGTAATTGTTGGAGCGTTATTTAAAATTGAGCACTGGCCAGGAGCTTCTGCTATGTTGATTACAGGTTTAACTGTTGAAGCATTAATTTTTGCAGTTTCTGCATTCGAGCCACCACACAGTGAAGTAGATTGGACGCTAGCTTACCCAGAGCTTGCAGGTATTGAGGACGATCAATTAACAGCAATGTCATCAAGAAAAGGTGGCTCTGCTTCTCAAGAACTAGATCAAATGTTGGAAGAAGCTAAAATTGGACCTGAATTAATTGAAAGTTTAGGGACAGGATTTAGAAATTTAGCTGACCATACTTCTAAGTTAAATGACATTACAGAAGTAGGCGCCGCCTCTACTGAATTTGTAGGAAATATTAAAGTTGCATCTTCTAAAATGGTTGATTTATCCGCTTCTTATACCGCGGCATCAGAAACCTTAACAGGCTTAACCGTTTCATCAGAAGACAGCAATGCATATTCTGAAAGTTTACGAAATGTAAGTTCTAAATTAAGTGAATTGAACAACGTTTACGAATTGCAATTGAAATCAGCTTCTGATCACATGCAAGCAAGTAATTCAGCATTTGAAGGAATGGATACCTTGATGAACAATCTACAAAGTTCAATTGAAGGAACTGAAAAATACAAAACCAACATTTCTGAATTAGCGGAGAACTTAAGCTCGTTAAATAAAATCTACGGTAACATGTTAACTGCGATGAACCCAGGAGGTAAAGCATAACATAAATCATTTTCAATTACAGACTAAAAAATAAATAGAATGGCAGGAGGTAAGTTACCACCACGACAGAAAATGATTGGGATGATGTATTTGGTGCTCACCGCTTTATTAGCGATGAACGTATCAAAAGATATCCTTAATGCATTTGTTACGGTAAACAGCGGCATGGAGAATACCAAGAACAATTTTAAAGATAAAAACGACGATCAGTACAATCGATTCTCAAATCAATACAACGAGAATAAAGTAAAGTTTGGTGATGGATGGGCTAAAGCTCAGAAAGTACAAGCTCTAGCTAATGAAATTGTAACCTATATTGATGATATCAAAGTCGAAATTATTGCTGGAGTTCAACCAGAGGTGACAATAGAAACTGCACGTGGTAAAAATCAATATGGTGTAGATACAATCTTGGATTTGAAATATGTAAAGGTGAAGGACAATTATTTGATTCCAACTCAGATTTTAGTCGGTTCGGAGCCTTCAAATCCTAAAACCGGTGAACATAGTGCAATGGAGTTAATCGATAAATTAACTGCGTACAAAGTTTTACTAGAAGAGTACATACCTAAAGACTCTCCACTACAAAATTCGTTAGAAGAAACGTATAAGTTTGAGGATAGAGTAAGTCCTGGAGGAAACGTAGAAAACTGGCCTTCATGGAATTTTTACAGCGTACCTTGTGCGGCAACAATTACCTTGTTGACAAAAATGCAAACAGATGTTAGGGCTTTTGAGTCGGATGTTGTAAAATATCTATTTGGTGCAGCAGATGAGTTAACGTACAAATTTACAGGTTTATCTCCGGCAATTATTCCACATTCTAACTACGTGATTGCAGGGGATACTTTTACTGCAAAAGTATTTTTAGCAGCCTTTGATACAACAATGTCTCCTGAGATTTTATTAGGGGAAGGGTATGACTCAACTACAAATAAAATTACAGGTGACGAAATTGCTATTAACGTTGTAAAAGGCAATGGATACATAAAAATACCAACTCGTTCACAGGGTTTATTTTCTTACAAAGGGGTAATTAATTTCAAGGGTCCAAAGGGTATGGAGAATTATCCGTATGAGATTAACTACCAAGTAGCAGCGCCAAGTACAACTATTTCGGCAACAGCTATGAATGTATTCTACATTGGAATTCCTAACCCTGTTGATATTGCCGCATCTGGTGTGCCTAAGGATAAGATTGCAGCTACTGTTTCAGGTGGCTCAATTTCAAAGGCGAAAGATGGATGGATTGTAAATGTAAAAACTCCGGGTGCAGCTATTGTAAGTGTTTCAGCAGAAATTGATGGAAATCGTCAAAAAATGGGGTCAATGGAATTTAGAGTAAAGAAAATTCCTACTCCGGTTGCAAAAATTGCCGGCCAAAATTCTGGAACGATAAATAAAAATAAATTGAGAGCTCAATTGGGCATCATTGCTGAAATGGAGAATTTTGAGTTTGACGTTAGGGTAACAGTATCAGAATTTAAATTTGCCTATGTTGGAGCAAATGGTCTATCTCGTGAGATAGATGTTGATGGGCCAAGTTTTGACAGTGGATTGAAGAATATTCTAGGTAGTTTGCGTTCTAACACCCGAGTCAGTTTTGAAAACATAAAAGTAATTATGCCAGGTGGAGAAGTGCGACGACTTAGTCCAATTGTGTTCAAAGTAATTTAAATTATTAATTATGAAAAAGATATTTTTCTTTCTAATTGTATGTCTCATAAGTTTCTCGTCTGAGGCTCAGGATAATAAAATTTTGGACGGTGTCTTCATAAAGGAGACATCTCCAACGCGTAGAGTTATTCCATATACCCACGTGCGAGAAGCAGATGTAACGTATTATAAAAGGGTTTGGAGAAAGCTTGATTTGAAGGAAAAAATCAATCATCCTTTGTATTATCCTTTAGATCCAATAAAGGAAATTGGTTACGAGCGATTAAGCTTATTTGAGGTGATCAAGAGAGCTGTTGAAAAAGGAGAACTAACTGCTTATGATGACGATGAGGTAGGTGGTCAATTTCAGTTGCCACTGACAAAAAGTGCTGCCCTTGATAAATTAACTGTTGAAGTTGTTGAGAAAGTGGTTGATCCTACAACTGGATTGGAACAGGAAACATCTTATAATCTTGATATTGGTGCACGGCAAGTAAAAGAGTATAGATTGAAGGAAGATTGGTTCTTTGATAAGGAGCGATCAGTTATGGAAGTGAGAATAATTGGAATTTTGCCGATTATCGAAAAAACAAGTCAAGAAACAGGTATTACATCTATTTCGGCTTTGTTTTGGATTTACTTTCCTGAAGCAAGATATGTTTTTGCAAACCATGAGGCGTATAACTCGTTGAACGATGGTTCTAGAATGACTTTTGAGGATTTATTTCGAAAACGAATCTTTAGCGGGTTTATTTATAAAGAAACGAATGTATTTGACAACAGAATGTTGCGGGATTATCAGACAAATGGTATTGACAGATTATTAGAGGCCCAAAAAATTCAACAAGAAATTGTTAATTTTGAGCACGATATGTGGGAATTTTAAACAAACAAACACTAGTGAAAAGCTCCAGTCTACATAGATTGGGGCTTTTTTTATGTCATGTATAAAGAGTTTATCAAACTTACTGTTCCCAATGTACTAACCAACCTAACGGTTCCTCTTGTTAGTTTGGTAGATGTTGTTCTCATGGGACACATGGATGATTCGAATTACATTATTGCCATCGGATTAGGGGTAGCGTTGTTTAATTTACTGTATTGGTCTTTTGGTTTTTTACGGATGGGAACTACTGGCCAAGTAGCTCAGTCTTTTGGGAAAGGGGATGCCATTGAAATACAGAGAATCCTAATAAAAGGAATTTGTATTGCGACTCTCCTTGGCTTGATTTTCATTCTTGTTCAACAGCCTATTCTTTATCTGATCGAAGAAGGTATTGATGTTTCGAATTCTACTTTTCTGCTCATAAAAGAGTATTTTGATATTAGAATATATACTGCACCTGCCAGTATTTTACTTTTTGTGATAAATGGTTGGCTTTTGGGGCTGCACAAGTCTAAACATGCACTCTTATTAGCCGTTATCATTAATGTGGTAAACATTATAATTAGCTATTGTCTTGTAAACTATTTTGGTTTGGGAATTCAAGGCGCTGCTATTGGTACCGTGATTGCTCAATACTCCGGGATGTTAGTTGGAGGGTATTTTATTTTCAAAGAATATGGAATTGATTTACTGAGTTATGTAAGGAGTAGTATTGGAAGAAATACAAATTGGGATCAATTCATAAATGTTAATAAGGATTTGTTTATTCGAACATTGTGTTTGTTGTTCACATTAACCTTTTTTAAAGTGAATTCGGCAGAGTTGGAGCTGTCTTTGGGTGCGGGGAATCTGTTGCTGCTGGAGTTTATTAGTCTTTCCGCCTATGGGATTGATGGGCTGGCATTTGCGGCTGAGTCTATTTCTGGTAAATATTTTGGTCAAGGGAGGCTGGATTTATTAAAAAAGTCAGTTGGTGTTGCTTTTAGAATAGGGCTGCTGATTGGCTTAGCGGGTAGTATTGTCTACTTGGTATTTGGCAGTTCAATTCTTGGTCTTTTAACCAATCAAACGGCAGTAATTAAAGCTGCCATTCCTTACTTACCGTGGGTAATCATTGCTCCGTTGATTCATTCCGTTGCCTTTATTTGGGATGGGATTTATATAGGTTGCACGGCGAGTAAGCAAATGATGTGGTCATTGATGATCTCTACTTTTGTCATTTTCCTGCCTAGTTATTATTTATTTTCATGGTTAATAGGAAATCATGGAATATGGCTTGCATTTACATTGTTTATGGTATCAAGGGGAATCATTCAAACAGTACTCGTAAAAAAGGGAATTTACAATCGATTATGAAACTGTGAAATGCTCTAAAAGTAAATTTGGAATCTCGTGACGTCCCTCAAACGAAACAAAAGAATAGGGGATTCCAATTGCTGTAAGTTGGTTTAAATATTTTTGTACCTTTTTACTATTCACGAGGTGGTCATTAGAACCGTGGTAGTAATAGTATTGTTTCGCAAGCAATTTATCGACATCAGTAGCGGTAAACTCCTCTGGTATACTGCCTGCTATCAAGTGGATGGATGCTGCAGTTATTCGAGAGGCTGCGAACCACCTTAAGAGGGTGGAAACTCCTTGTGAGAAACCGATTAGGTGGATGGGCGGCTGAGGGCTGTCGATGATAATAGATTGGATCAATTTTTCTATAAAGTTGGTGTAATCCCTGATTTCATCTTCTCTTTCGTGCGATGTCATCCAATTTGCTACTGGTTTTCGGTCTTTGTTGTAAAACTTCGACAAGGCTTCTGGAGCATACACATCGTATCCTTGTACGGCTAACTTGGCAAACTCTACAATGAAATCCTCGGCCAGTTGCCCGTAGCCATGGATTGCGATGATAATTCCTTTAGAAGAACCTTTGGCCGGTTCATGGTAAAAGTGTGCTGTTCGATTGACAATTAATTTATGTTTCATATGACTACAAAAATCATCTTTTTTAGGGAATGAGTTTGGTACTTTTGCGGTTATGGTTGGAGTAAACAATGCTGTGCTACATTTCGCTGATCGAGCGATATTTAACTCGATTTCCTTTATCGTGAACAAGCAAGACCGAGTAGGTTTGGTGGGAAAAAATGGCGCGGGAAAGTCCACCATGTTAAAAGCGCTTGCAGGGATTCAGAAATTGGATTCGGGAGCTATCTCTTTTCCGACAGGATTAACAATGGGCTATTTGCCTCAGGACATGGATTTTGAGTCGGGAAGAACCGTGTGGGAGGAAACCGAAACTAGTTTTAGTACAAGTCTTGACATTCAAAGTCGCATTGACGAAATCAATCATCAATTAGGAGTTCGTGAAGATTACGAATCTGATTCATACATGCAAATATTGGATGAGCTTTCTGATTTGAATGAAAAACTGGGCTTACTTGGGATCGACACGATGGAGGCTGAGATTGAAAAAATTCTGATTGGCCTGGGTTTTAGTCGGGAAGATTTTCTTCGACAAACGGATGAATTTAGCGGTGGCTGGAGAATGCGAATCGAATTGGCTAAAATTCTGTTGCAACAGTCAGATTTACTTTTATTAGATGAGCCTACCAACCACTTAGACATTGAATCAATCCAATGGCTAGAGGACTTCTTAGGGACATACCCCGGAGCAGTGGTATTAATCTCTCACGATAGGGCCTTCTTAGATAATCTTACCAATCGAACAATAGAGGTTTCTTTGGGTAAAATTTACGATTACGCTGCCCCTTACTCTAAGTATTTAGAACAAAGGAAAGAACGACGAGAGCAAGAAATAGCTGCCTACACAAATCAGCAAAAGCACATTAAAGAACAGGAAGACTTTATCAATCGATTTCGAGCTAAAGCGACAAAAGCGGTTCAGGTTCAATCTCGAATTAAAGCATTAGACAGGTTAGAAAGAATTGAAATTGAGGTAGAAGATAATGCTGCTATGCGATTTTCTTTTCCTGCTGCACCTCATTCGGGTAAAGTGAGTTTGAGAGTGGAGGGAGTTACTAAAAGCTACGATACAAAAACAATTTTTAAAGACGTTGGATTTAGCATAGAACGAGGAGAGAAGATTGCATTGTTAGGGAAGAACGGAGAGGGGAAATCTACGATGTCTCGTCTAATTATTGGAGAGGATTACGATGCTGGAGAAATTGAACTGGGGTATCAAGTAAAGATTGGGTATTTCGCACAGAATCAATCTGAGATATTGGATGTTGAGAAAACAGTGTTTGAAACCATCGACGATGCTGCAACTGGAGAAATACGAACAAAGATTCGATCGTTATTGGGTTCTTTCCTTTTTGGAGGCGAAGAGTCTGACAAAAAAGTAAAAGTTCTATCCGGTGGAGAAAGGGCTCGTTTAGCCATGTGTAAATTATTATTGGAACCGGTGAACTTGCTTATCCTTGATGAGCCAACGAATCACTTGGACATTCGTTCCAAAGAAATTTTAAAAGATGCCTTACTTCGTTACGATGGAGCAATGATTTTGATTTCGCATGATAGAGACTTTTTGAAAGGAATGACTCAGAAAATCTATGAATTTTCAGACGGTAAGGTGAGAGAACATTTGGGAGGAATTGATGAATTTCTACTTTCTAAAAAGTCGGATGACATTAAAGTGTGGGAAGGAACAAAGAGTCTTAAGGTGGAAGATATTAAAGATAAGCCAAAGGTTAAAGTGTCTGATGCAAACCTCTATCAGCTTAAAAAAGAGTTAAAAAAGCAAGTGCGATCTCAAAAAAACGTGGTAAGTAAAATTGAGAAAACTGTTTCTGATTTGGAAAAAGAGTTAGCTGACGTTAATGAAGTACTAAAGCTGCCCAATGCTTATGAGAAAGCTGAGAACAAGGAGCTAGTTGAAAACTGGCCCAAACTAAGTCAAAAACTTGAGGCAGTTATGGGGCAGTGGGAAGAAGAGGAAGCAAAATTAGAAGTAGTTGAAAAAGAGTTGAAGCAGTACGAAAGCTAGTTGCCCATAATGGATAAGAACTTGATTCGCATCATTCGAAGTTCCTCCTCGGAATATGTCTCGTCAAATTCTTCTAATGCATCATCAATCGAATCTTCTTCAGTTTCTCTGAAATAATCAATTATCTCCTCTTGATATTCTTCGTCGAGTAGGTCATTTAAGATATGATCTAAGTTCACTTTGGTGCCACTTGCAACAATGTGCTCTATTTCCTCTAAAATGTCTTCTACCGCTTTGCCCTTGGCAACTGCGATGTCTTCTAGTGTAAATTTCCTATCAATGCTTTGAATAATAAAAACTTTTAAACCAGACTTATTGACAACTGATTTAACAATCATGTCATTTGGACGCTCTATTTCATTTTCTTCAACGTACTCTTTAATAGTTTCCAGAAACGTAGCTCCAAATTTTTCAGCCTTGCCTTGTCCTACACCCGTAATGTTACACAGTTCCTCCATGCTAATTGGATACTGCGTTGCCATATCTTCTAATGACACCTCAGAGAAAATTACATAAGGAGGCAAGTCTTGGTCTTGCGCCACTTCTTTTCGAAGTTCTTTTAATATGGAGAATAGTTCTTCATCGGCGGCACCTCCCTTAGTATTGTTGGCAATAGCCGCCGCATTTGCGTCGTACTTTTTAGGCTCAACCATTGTAAAGCTATGCGGGTTTTGCAGAAATTCTCTTCCTTTAGCGCTAACTTTTAACACGCCATAGTTTTCAATTTCCTTGATGATGTAATTATTGATGATGCTTTGGCGAATGATTGAATTCCACTTAATCTCTTCAATATCTTTGCCGGAACCAAAGGACTTGTGTTCATCATTTCGCAATGATTTTATTTCACTGGTTACTTCTCCCGCTAAAAAGTTCGAGATGTAATTGGCTTTAAAATTTTCCTTCAATTCTAGTATGGTAGTTATTAATAATACCATACTCTCTTGCGCATCAAACTCAACTCGCGGGTTCAGACAATTGTCGCAATTTCCACAGTTTTGTTCTTCGTATGTTTCACCGAAATAATGAAGTAGTTGTTTTCTTCTGCAAACAGCAGTTTCAGCATATGAAACTGTTTCAAAAATCAATTGCCTTCCTATTTCTTGCTCTGCAACAGGTTTTCCTTGCAGGAACTTTTCGAGTTTTTCAATGTCTTTATAGCTGTAGAAAGCGATACACTTTCCCTCTCCACCGTCTCGCCCTGCACGACCGGTTTCCTGATAATAACCTTCCAAACTTTTTGGAATATCATGATGAATAACAAACCTTACATCGGGTTTGTCAATTCCCATCCCAAAAGCGATCGTCGCAACGATAACGTCTGATTCTTCCATCAAGAACATATCCTGATGTCTCGCTCTTGTTCCGGCATCTAAACCCGCATGGTAAGGAAGAGCTTTTACTCCATTTACTTTCAAGGTTTCCGCTACCTCTTCTACTTTCTTTCTGCTCAAGCAATATACAATACCTGATTTTCCTTGGTTTTGATTAATGTATTTTACAATTTGTGAATTGGCTTCTTTTTTGGGATTTACTTCATAATATAAGTTGGGTCTATTAAAAGAAGCTTTGAACACATTGGCGTTTGCCATGCCCAGATTCTTCTGTATGTCTTGTTGAACCTTGGGAGTTGCTGTTGCGGTTAATGCAATAATTGGAACTCGCTCAATTGCTTCAATAATCTCTCGTAGTCTTCTATATTCGGGTCTAAAATCATGGCCCCATTCTGAAATACAGTGAGCTTCATCAATGGCGAAGAAGGAAATTTTAATCGTTTTGAAGAAATCTATATTTGCCTGCTTTGTTAAGGTCTCAGGTGCTACGTAGAGTAATTTTGTTTTACCCGCAACTAAGTCTTCCTTCACAACTGCTAAATCTGTTTTATTCAGGGAAGAATTCATGAAATGAGCTACGTGATCTCCTGTAGAAAACCCTCTAATTGCATCTACCTGGTTTTTCATTAAAGCAATTAAAGGCGAAACAACAATCGCAGTTCCTTCAGAAATTAATGCAGGCAATTGATAACACATAGACTTGCCACCGCCCGTAGGCATTATAACAAAAGTATCGTCACCTCTCAAAACGCTTTCAATTACTAGCTCTTGTTCTCCTTTAAAGTTGTTGAAACCGAAGAACTTTTTTAGTTGATCAGATAGCGATATGGACGCTGTTTGCATGAATGGACTTTTAGTTAATTTTGGGACTCATTTTAGAGTCCCGTATGAAGATACAAGTTAGTAAAATTTCGGAGTTCTGTAACCAAAAAATAACTTTTTGAAAAATTCAAAGGAAATAAAAGCAATTGCCAAAGAAACGCTTGAAATTGAACGAGATTCAATCCATAAACTGATTGAAACAATCGATGACGACTTCTCAGGTGTTGTGGAGGAGATTTATAATTCCAAGGGAAGATTAGTGGTTAGCGGAATAGGAAAGAGCGCTATAATTGCTCAAAAAATTGTTGCTACTTTAAATTCTACCGGAACACCATCCTTGTTTATGCACGCAGCAGATGCTATACACGGAGATCTGGGTATGGTGCAGTCGGATGATTTGGTAATGTTAATTTCGAAAAGCGGCAATACACCAGAAGTTAAAGTTTTGGTCCCGCTCATTAAGGCGTTAGGGAATAAGCTAATTGCATTAACGGGTAATTATGAGTCGTATTTGGCACAACAGGCGAATTATAAACTAAGCTGTGCGGTAGATCAAGAAGCCTGTCCTAATAATTTAGCACCGACCAATAGCACAACAGCACAAATGGTAATGGGTGATGCATTAGCAGTTTGTCTTATTAAATGTCGAGACTTCGATAGTCATGATTTTGCAAAGTATCATCCAGGAGGAGCCTTAGGGAAGAAGTTGTATCTGAGGGTTTCTGACTTATATCAGCAAAACGAAAAACCTCAGGTAGCGTTGGATGCTTCGCTGAAGGAAGTTATTTTTGAAATATCAAGTAAGCGATTAGGCGTTACTGCAGTCGTGGAAAATGATACGTTAATGGGAATTATTACGGATGGGGATTTGAGAAGGATGCTCAGTAGAGAAGATGATTTTTGGAAATTGAAGGCAAGCGATATCTTAACAAAAAATCCAAAAACGTTGGAGGACGGAGCAATGGCAATTGAAGCTGCTGCAAAAATGAAAGAATTAAATATCTCTCAATTGCTAATTACTAAAGGCAAACGATACTTGGGAGTAGTGCATTTTCATGACTTATTAAAGGAAGGGTTAATTTAACATGGCGTTAGATCAAAGTTTTGATGACAAAGATGAAGGTAAAATGTCATTTCTGGATCATCTGGAAATATTGCGTTGGCATCTTATTCGAATAGTAATTGCAATACTAATTGGCGCAACTGCGGCGTTCATTTTTAAGTCAATTGTTTTTGACGTAATTGTGCTGGCGCCCGCCTACAATTCATTTCTTACTTACCAACTGTTCTGTCAACTGTCAGAGCTGTTAAGTTTAGGAAAATCACTGTGTTTTGATGAGATAACATTTGAATTAGTTAACCTGACCATGGCCGGTCAATTTTCAATGCACCTTATTGTGTCTTTTATTGCTGGAATAATTTTGGCATTTCCTTACATTCTCTTCGAAGTATGGAGGTTCCTAAAACCTGCTCTTAAAAATAGGGAGAAGAATTATGCGAGAGGTCTAGTTTTTTGGGGATCTTTTTTGTTTCTGTCAGGAGTGTTGTTTGGATACTATGTCATTACTCCGCTATCGGTACAATTCTTAGGGAGTTATTCCGTAAGTGCAATGATTATAAATCAGATTAGTTTAAAATCTTACATCTCTACCGTTACCACCATAACGCTTTCGACTGGGTTAATTTTTCAACTGCCAATATTGGTTTACTTTTTATCTAAAATTGGAATTGTAACGCCAAAGCTCATGAAAGCTTATCGTCGACATGCCATCATAGCAGTATTGCTGTTGTCAGGTTTAATTACACCGCCCGACTTGACTAGTCAGGTATTGGTGTCATTGCCGTTACTGTTACTCTATGAAGTGAGTATTTTTATTTCAAAAATGGTTGAAAAGAAAGCCGATAAATCTTAAAAACTTCTGCATCATTCATCTCCCTTAAAAGGTAAGAATACTTATTTTTAAGGGCAGTTATATTTTTTAACATAATGAGTATTTCAAAAGTTCAAAATTGGCTAACCTTTAGTTGCTTAATCCTCTTTTCTACTGCTTTGTTCTCTCAGAAAACTATTGTTTCTGGGAGAGTCACAGATGCAGTAACAGGTGAGACCTTGCCGTTTGTAAATTTGGTTTTCAAGAATTCAAAAGTCGGTACTTCAACGGATATTGATGGGAAATTTCGAATAGAGACTTATTACCCAACAGATTCACTTCAAGCAAGCTTTATTGGGTATAAACCTTTAATTCAAAAGGTAAAGAAAGACAACCAACAGGTGATAAACTTTGTGCTCGAATCTGGCTCTGTTGCTGTTGACGAAGTGGTGGTAACCTATCAAGGGAATCCTGCACATACCATTCTCGATCGGGTGTACAATAATAAATCGGCCAACAACAGAGAGAAGTACGATGCCTATCAGTATGAAGTATACAATAAGGTAGAATTCGATTTAAATAACATTACGGAGGATTTCAAGAATCGAAAGATGTTTAAGAAATTCCAGTTTATTTTTGATTTTGTAGATTCCACAACGGCAAACAAAGATTTTTTACCCATGTTTATGACTGAATCCGTTTCAGATTTTTATTATAAAAGAGACCCAAAATCGGAGAAAGAATATATAAAGGCATCTCAAGTTTCAGGAACATCTAACGAGAGCATTACCCAGTTTTTAGGTGACATGTATCAGAATGTTAATATTTATGAGAATTACATTAGTGTTTTTGGGAAGTCTTTCGTTAGTCCTATTGCGAACTTTGGAAAAACCTTTTACCGCTACTATTTAGTGGATAGTTTAGTTGTGGATGGTAGCTATTGCTACCAAATTGATTTCATTCCAAGACAAACTCAAGAGCCTGTTTTTACAGGAACCATGTGGATAAATGACACAACATATGCCATCAAACAGCTAGAAGCAAAAATAAGTAAGGGTGCAAACATCAACTTTATCAACGGCTTCTCTGTAAAGCAGAAGTATAAAAAAGTGAATGGCAAATACTGGATGTTGGAAAAGGATGAACTGGTAGTTGATTTTGAGTTAGGAGAAAAGGTGATGGGCTTATACGGGCGTAAGAATACGTCTTACCGAAATTTTAAAATCAATACGTTCGCTGAAGAAGAAATTTATGAAGGGATAGATAATGTGACAGTCCTAAAAGATGCAAACTTGAAAGGGAAATCGTTTTGGCAAACAGCCCGACATGACAGCTTGACGGTGAATCAATTGGGGATTTACCAAATGGTAGATTCCGTTAAAAATGTTCCGGCTTTTAAAACCATGTTAGATGTTGTCCAGCTTGTTTTTACCGGTTACCATGAGATGGGTAATTTTGAATTGGGCCCTTATTTCAAAACATACAGTTTCAATGCTGTTGAAGGGCATCGTTTTCGATTTGGAGGAAGAACAAGTAACCAGTTTAGTACAAAATTACAATTGCATGGTTATTTAGCATATGGTCTTCTTGACGAGAATCTCAAGTATGGAGCAGGGTTTTTGTACAAGCTACAAAATAATCCAAGGCAATGGCTGAGTTTTACCTACAAAAGAGATGTAGAGCAGCTCGGGCAAAGTCAAAACGCTTTTTCTGAAGACAACATTCTTTCTTCTTTTTTGAGAAGGAACCCCAATAATAAATTGACGGATGTGGAGTCGTTTGAAACAAGTTACAAAAGAGAGTGGATTACAGGTTTTACGAATTCTTTTAATTTTACACATCGGGTTATGCGTCCGCTGGGCTCATTAGAGTATCGTCGTTTTATTGCTGATCCAGAGATTGGAATAATTGAGGATGAAGCAATAAAGACCTCAGAATTTAGTCTTTACACCAGGTTTGCTTACAAAGAAAAGTATGTAGATGGGGAGTTTGAAAGAGTGAGCTTAGGAACAAAATATCCCATCTTAGAATTGCAATTAGGGTTTGGAGTAAAAGATTTTTTAGACAGTGATTACAACTATCAAAAATTTGAAATTGCTGTTTCAGATAAAATAAGAACCGGAATTTTTGGCTACACAGACTTTAGGGTAACAGCAGGTAAGTATTTTGGAACATTGCCCTATACTTTATTGGAAATACACAACGGTAACGAAACTTACTTTTTTGATAAACGGGCATTTAACTTGATGAATTTTTTCGAATTTATTAGCGACGAATACGCTACGGTTATGATTGACCACCATTTCGATGGATTCTTTTTAAATAAATTCCCAATCATGCAAAAGCTAAAGTGGCGGGAGGTTATTTCTGTGCGAGCTGTGGCAGGAAAATTGAGCAACCGGCATCGGGCAGAATTGATTTTTCCTGAAACGTCTTATGAGTTAGATGTTCCCTATGTGGAAATTGCCATTGGGATTGAAAATATTTTTAAATTTATACGAATTGATGGACTAAAGCGTTTAAATTACTTGGACCATGCAAATGTTTCTGAGTATGGCATTAGGGGTACATTGGATATTAAATTTTAAGCATGAAGCTAAGAGCAGAAAATATCATCAAAAAATACAAGAAACGCACCGTTGTCAAGGGAGTTTCAATTGAAGTAAATCAGGGAGAAATTGTTGGCTTATTAGGTCCTAATGGGGCAGGTAAAACCACTTCGTTTTATATGATTGTTGGGTTAATTTCGCCCAATGGAGGTAAGATTTTTTTGGATGAAGAAGATATCACTGGCCTACCCATGTATAAGAGAGCCCAAAATGGAATCGGCTATTTGGCGCAGGAGGCTTCTATTTTTAGAAAACTATCTGTTGAAGATAACATCAAAGCGATTCTTGAAATGACAAAGCTTTCTAAAGCGGAACAAAAAGATAAGTTAGAAAGCTTATTGGATGAGTTTGGGCTGCAACATGTTCGAAAGAATAGAGGCGATTTGTTGTCAGGAGGGGAAAGAAGAAGAACGGAAATTGCCCGATGTCTGGCAACTGACCCGAAGTTTATTTTACTAGATGAGCCTTTCGCAGGAGTTGACCCTATTGCGGTAGAAGACATTCAGGCAATTGTTGCCTCTTTGAAAGAAAAGAACATAGGGATTCTAATTACAGATCACAATGTAGATGAGACCCTCGCCATTACAGATCGAACCTATTTACTTTTTGAAGGTAATATTTTAAAGGCAGGCACCGCAGAGGAACTAGCAGCTGACGAACAAGTGAGAAAAGTGTACCTCGGAAAGAATTTCGAATTAAAGCGTAACCCCCTTTTTAACAAGAAATAACTTAGTGTAAACGCTGGTGCGGCGAAATGAAAAACGTTGTATCCGCTATCTATGGCGGCAAACGTTGCTTAAACCGCTTCTACTTGATAGGTGTAGCTTTCCATCAGGTAATTTGCTAGTATCTTCTTACATGCTTGTTCTACTTTAGATTCAGCTACGGCTTTATCAGCAGCGTCAATTTCCAAAGTAACATGTTTCCCTATTCTTACATTATCAATTTCCGATAAGTCTAAGTTTTTTAAACTTGAGGTAACTGCTTTTCCTTGAGGGTCTAAAAGTGCCTTTAAAGGCATGATGTCGATTTCAGCTTTGAACTTCATTACTTTACTTGTAAGTTATTTTGAATGATGGAAAGAATCAGATACAAAAGTAGGATAAATGGAATTGCTGCGAAAAGAAAAACAACAAATAAAACCAGAGAAATTCCAAGGAGTAAAAATTGAAACTGATTTTCTTTCCAACTTAAGTTTTTAAATTTTAAGCCTAATAAAGGCAGTTCTGCTACCAACAGATAAGAAAATACTAGAATTGCTGCAATAATAAAGTAGAAAGAACTAAATAATGGCAGCATAAAATCTGCAGAAATGAAATGGATGTCGTTTTCTGCCTGCCAAAATAGCAATGGAATAGAAATCCAAAATAGCGCATTGGCAGGAGTGGGAACACCAATAAACGAGCTAGTTTGACGATCGTCGAGGTTAAACTTTGCAAGGCGAACTGCTGAAAATACTGCCATTAAGAATGCTAAATAATTCAAAATGCTATAATCGAGCTGGTTTAGCCATTCAAAAGCCAAATAGGCAGGAACAAGTCCAAAGGTAATCATGTCAGCTAAGGAATCTAACTGAGCGCCTAGCTCAGATCCAACCTTGAGTGCCCGAGCAGCTAGCCCATCAAAAAAATCAAAAAATGCGCCCAAAAGCACGAGCAGGGAAGCAATTAGTAAATTACCCTCAGCAATCTGGGTTATCGCGAGACAACCGCAGAATAGGTTGGCAGAGGTAATCACATGTGGTATTATTTTTTTCAAAAATTCGTTTTGACAAAAGTAGCGATAATTATTAGCCGTAAAGGAGGCCAAGTAGACGTCTTTCGTGGAAGCAATCTACGTTTGTCCAATTATTATGAATAATTTTAAATCTTAGGAAATAAACATCACTTTTTTAAGTTACTAGTGATAAATTTCAAACAGACGTTATGTTAGCTCGAATTATATTTATTGGATTATTTAGTTGGATTTCAAGCGCAAGCTTGTTGGCTCAAACAAAATACAGCAACGAATTTCTAAAAATCGGAGTTGGCGCACGTGCATTAGGTATGTCAAACGCTGCCATTGCTGGAACAAACGACGTCAGCTCATCGTATTGGAACCCTGCTGGTTTAGTTCGAATGGAAGACAATTATCAATTGGCCGCCATGCATGCTGAAATCTTTGCCGGAATTGCAGCATACAATTATTTCGGTTTGGGGTTGAAATTAGATGACAAAAGTGCCATTTCAGTTTCGTTGATTCGTTTTGGAGTAGATGATATTCCCAATACTGCGCGCTTGATTGACAACGAGGGAAATATAGATTTCAATCGAGTGACTTTCTTTTCTGCTGCGGATTATGCAGGAATTTTTAGCTATTCCAGGAAGACTAATATTGAAGGTTTATCGCTCGGTGGAAATGCAAAGATTATTCACCGCAGGGTAGGAGATTTCTCAAAAGCCTGGGGATTTGGATTAGATGCGGGTGCGCAATATGTGAAGGATAAATGGACCTTTGCTGCCATGGGACGAGACATAACAGGAACATTCAATGCATGGACAACTGATTTGGATGAAGAAACAGAACGAACCTTTTTGGCAACTGGAAATGAGCTCCCCGGTAGCACGGTAGAGCTAACTGTTCCTGAACTAGCGTTAGGCGCCAACAGAGCTTTTCAGTTAACTTCTAAATTAGCACTTGAAGCGGAGTTGAATTTGGTCAATACCTTTGATGGAAAAAGAAATACCTTGTTCCGTTCCAACTTTGTTTCGATGGACCCTAATTTAGGAATAGAAGCCTCCTTAAACAACAAAATTTTCCTTCGTGGAGGAATTGGGAATTTTCAAGTTACTACAGACATTAGTGGAAATAGACTGACAACGGTACAGCCTAACTTTGGATTAGGAGTGAAGTTCTCTTATTTTACAATTGATTATGCCTTTACCAATTTGGGAGATATATCAGTTGCTCAAAGTTCTAATATATTTTCTTTAAGAATTGATATAAATAAAAGCCAGTGAGGAAACTAGTACTGTTTTTTGCATTTATTTTCAGCTTAACTACTTTTTCTCAACCATTTGGAAATGAGTGGATAGACTACTCGAAAAACTATTATAAATTACCAATTGCTGAAAATGGCGTTTACAGAATCTCTTTTCAAACTTTATTAGCAGCAGGAGTTCCTGTTACCACGGTTGACCCTAATAATTACCAGCTTTTTGCGAACGGGAAAGAGGTTCCTTTATACATTAAAGGAGAACCTGATGGTGTTTTTGATGTAGCAGATTACATTGAATTTTACGGAGAAAAGAATGATGGTTGGTTAGACACGGCACTATACGAAGGAAGGGTGAATCAACCAAACCCGTATTTTAGTCTGATTAATGATACCCTAAATTATTTTTTAACCTGGAACACGTCCACAAACAATAATCGCTATCAGGAAGAAAATGCTATAGATTTTGGTAATTACTTGGCGACGCCTTACATTATTAACGAGATTTTACAAGTTTACCATTCAAATTACTATGAGGGCAAAATTTTAAACAGTCGGGCTACCAGCCCGGAATACTCAAGTGCTGAAGGTTGGATGGGTCGCCCCCTGACCTTGGGGAGAGTGATGTTTAAAACTATATCAACGCCAAATAGATACGTTGGGGGTCCTTTTGTTGATTTTGAAATCCAGGTAGCGGGAGGTTCAGATTGGCAAGCATCTGCCAATAACGACCATCATCTGCGAATTACATTTGGCAGTCAAATAGTACATGAAATTTTTGACGGGTACGAGTTAGTAAAAATAAATAGGAGTTTCTCCCCAACTGAATTAAAGGCATCAAACAATATCATTCGTTTTAAAAGTATTGATGATTTAAACGTGGGGGTTGATAGAACGGAACTGGCGTATATGAAAATTAGGTACCCACAGTCCTTGAGTCTATCAAATTCTAACTATTACGAGTTTTACTTGGAAGATGCAAATTTGCAGATGGCTAAATTTGTAAAGTTGGGTTTTTTCAAAGGAGGGCCCAATGCGATTTTATATGACCTAACAAATAACAAGAGGATTAGAGTGGTAAAAACCTTGAACAAGCACAAGATGATTGTTCCGAATGGAGGAGGTCTTAAAAAATGTGTTATTTTAAATGTAAGTGAGGTAAAAATGATTCCCCAGATAATACCTGTAGAAGAGACAGGAAGGTTTACGAACTACGCAGCAACTGTATCAGACTCTGCCTTTTTAATTATTTCTCATACAGACTTATTGGTTGGAGCGAGTAATTATGCAAATTACCGTCAATCTCAAGGAACATATTCGGTGGTAATTGATGTGGAGAACTTGTATGATCAATTTTCTTTTGGAATAAATAAGCATCCAATGGCGATTCGTAATTTCATGAATCAAGCCCTCACAAATTGGACTCATCCACCTAGTTACTTATTTTTAATTGGCAAGTCTGTCAGTGCAAAACAGCATCGTCAATCATTCTCAAACAGCTCCGCCGGAGCAGAGTCTAAAGTAGCTTATCAGCGAAACTTAGTTCCTTCTTTTGGCAACCCGGCTTCGGATAATTTATTGACGGTCGGCTTGAACGGAACAAACCTAGAAACGCCAATTCCAATTGGCCGGTTGAGCGCAAATAACGATGCCGAAATAAAAGGATACTTGGATAAAATCATTGAATACGAGGCAGCACCTGTGGAGAAGTGGATGAAAAGAGCACTTCACTTTGCCGGAGGTAAATCTGCGTTGGAAGCAGCTCGGCATGAATATTATTTAAATGGGTATGCTCAAGATTTTGAGTCTGGTGAGTTAGGGGGGAAGGCACTATTGTTTAAGAAAAATTCAGCCGCTCCTTATCAAACTACCTTGGCCGACTCTGTAAGGGATTTGATTAATAATGGAGTCGCACTTATGACCTTTTTTGGTCATTCTTCCTCTACCGGAGGATTTGATATTAGCATTGATTCACCGAGTCAATTAAGAAATAAGGGAAGGTATCCAGTTTTACTTGGCAACTCTTGCTTTGCAGGAGATTATCACCAGTCCAGATTGAGAAGTACAAGCGAAGACTATGTGATGCAGAAAGATGGGGGAGTAATTGGGTTTATTGCAAATGGAAATTTAGGGGTAGGAATTCATTTGAATCAATTTTCGTCGGCATTTTATGAAAAACTTACAAAAGACAATTATGGAGAAAGCCTAGCTGAATGCATGCGGCAGGCCGTGATGGAGGTCCAAAGTAGCAATACTAAGGAATTGCTAAAGAATGTCTGCATTGAAATGAGCTTGCAAGGAGATCCTTCTATTTCACTTAATCCGATGGTTAAACCCGATTTCGAAGTGGCGGCTTCTCATGTTGAAATTTTTCCTAAAGTGGTTACGTCTGATTTACCCAATTTTAAAATTCGAATCCGAATTGATAACATTGGAAGAAATACATCAGACTCAGTTCTGATTCAGTTAAATAGAAAATTTCCGAGTGCTTCAAAAAATGATTCTACTTTAACGCAACTAATTTCCCCAATAGCTTTTGAACACTACGTAGAATTTGTTTTTCCAATTGATTTATTGAATGATTTTGGTTCCAATGAATTCAACCTTTCTATTGATCCTCTTGCTCAAATTGATGAGTTGGAAGAAACGAACAATAGTGTAACCTTTTCAGTTCAGATTCGTTCGGGTGAAATTATTCCTATTTACCCCTACGACTTCTCCATTGTAGGTGCGCAGAACCTAAGTTTAAGTGCATCGACTGCATTTATCTTTGAAGAAGAGAAATCATATATTTTTGAGTTAGATACTGAGCTGTTGTTTAACTCAGGCAGTAAAGAAACAACGACAATAGTAAGCGGAGGAGGGTTGCTTAAATGGGCGCCAAAAAACTTGCAAAATATGCAAGATAGCGCGGTATATTACTGGAGAGTTAGTAAGCAACCTGGAATAGGGCAAGACTTTAATTGGAGAACTTCGTCTTTTCAATACATCCCTGGTGAGAGTGGATTCTCTCAAGATGATTTTGATCAGTTTAGTAATAATGACAGGCAGTTCCTACTTCAAAATAAAGGACTTGAGCAATTTATTTTTACCACGAAGGCTTCGGAGATATCAGTTCAAACATACGGCGCTCCTAATTCTAGTCAATTGAATAGCGTGAGGTATGTTGTAGATAATGACACGCGTGAAAAACAATCTTGTTTCCCTAAGGCTGCATTTATGATTGCAGTGTTAGATTCTGCGAGTTTAGATTCTTGGAAAACTCCATTTATCAATCAAAATTTACAGAATAACTTTGGTCAATCTAACGGAGACCGATGGTGCGTGCCAGATAGAACACGAGCTGAACTAGTTTTTAATTTTGCGGCAAACGACACTGCGGTTTTGGATACCATGAGGAACTTCCTGATGAACGAGATTCCTAACGGAAACTACGTACTGATATACAATTGGTTAGGAATAGATTTTGACTTCATTAACAATTACGACTCAACTCTTTTAAATGTATTTAATGAGTTGGGGATTTCAGTTTTTAATGGCATTAAAAATAATAGCGGTTTTGCTGTTGTTTTAAAAAAAGGAGACCTTTCCTCCGTTGTTGAAAATGTATCTGCCATTTCTTCGGATAAAGTGGAAGTTAGAGCATCTATATTAACAAATTCTGATGTGGGTCAAATGACTTCAGTAGAACTTGGGCCCTCTTCTAACTTTAATCGGTTCAGCTATTGTTTTAAAAGCGTAGAAAATATTTCTAAGGATAGCGTTGAAGTGCTGCTAATTGGTATTGATAGTGTCAAGGTAGAAGAAATTATTTTCCGTTCTTCAGAAATGAAATTAGACACCAATGTGAGTGCACTTGTAAACGAGAACAAGTATCAATTTTTGAAACTTCAAATGAATGTTTGGGATACATTGAATCAAACTCCTCCTCAATTACAACGATGGCAGGTTAGTTATACCGAGTTACCCGACGCTGCACTTAATCCATCGGGGTTTTTAGTGGTGAATAAAGACAGTGTAGAGCAGGGAGAAACGTTTACATTAGAGGTGGCAATTGAAAATCCAACTAAGGTTAGTATGGATAGCCTTAGAGTTGAATTCAAATTAATAACGAGCTCAGGAAATATTGTTTCGTACTCCATGGTTACCACTGAGCCACTTTTGGCAGAGTCTTCCACAACTGCTAAGGTGGAGGTGAAAACGGGAAATCTCGCAGGAAGTAACACCTTATTGATAGAAGTGAATGCTAACCTGATAACAGCGGAGCAATTTGCCTTTAACAATTTTGGACAGTATAATTTTTATGTTTTCTCCGATATAATTAATCCACTGCTCGATGTAACTTTTGATGGAAGACACATTATTAATAGAGAGATTGTTTCATCTAAACCCATAATTTCCATTGATTTAAAGGATAATAGTCAGTTTATAGCATTGGATGATACTAGTTCTTTTGAATTGTACTTGAGAAAGCCAAGTGGGCAAGAAGAACTTGTTAATTTTAATTCAAATTATACTGTTGAGTTTATTCCAGCCAATCTGCCAGAAAATCAGGCCCGTATTATTTTTAAACCACAGCTAATTGAGGATGGCGTTTATCGGTTAAGGGTAAGGGCAAAAGACAAGTCAGGGAACGAATCAGGGACTCAAGATTACCAAGTAGAATTTGAAGTAGTGAATAAATCTACAGTGACAAACTTGATTAATTATCCAAACCCATTTTCTACCTCTACAAGATTTGTTTTTACATTAACCGGAAGCGAAATTCCGCAAGAAGTTCAAATTCAAATTATGACCATTACCGGCAAGGTGGTGCGAGAAATTGACGAGATGGAATTAGGCCCGTTGCAAATTGGGAATAATATTACGGATTTTGCTTGGGATGGGAAAGATGAATTTGGAGATCAATTGGCAAATGGAGTGTATCTCTACCGAGTAAAAATGAAGTTAAATGGCAGTGATATAGATCGAAGAAAATCGTCGGTAGATAAGTCCTTTGTCAGAAATTTTGGTAAAATGTATTTACTTCGTTAATACTAAGTTGAAGTATTCTCCGTTAGTTGAAAAACGAAATAAAGCAGCTATGAAAAGAGTAGTAACCTCGCTTTTTGCTTTGGCAATAACAATTGGAGCAAGCGCCCAAAAGGAATCAAAATTATTAGAGATAAAAGCGGCAAGTTGGCAGTTTGGACTGTATATAGGAGAGGCAGGAGTTAGTAATTTTTCCGATTTTCAGCAATTGGCACCTAAAATGACATTAACTGAAAATGACTTGATTGGGTTTTCTAATAGTAACGGCTACATTGAGAATGCTGGTTTCTCCTTTAGTGCAAATATTATTTTGGCAAAACCAAGCTCAGAAAATACGCCCCTCTTTAATCCTGAGTTCAGATTTGGGGTTAGCTTTCAGCAAGCAGACGTACTCAACCAGACCTACCATCGCAGGGATGAATACCGGGTAGACACCTTACAGTCGTCCAGAAGCGGGGAGGAGTTCTACGTTGATTCAATTCAAAATCAGCAGTATTCATTGAGTTATGTACAACAGCAGGTAATGCTTGATGGAGATGTTATTATTAGCACCGACCCACAGAAGCGATGGAAATTTTATGCCGGTGTCGGACTTTCCCTCGGGTTAAGTGTGAGCCCAAGAACCGAAATAGCCTCTATTTCTTATTCTTATATCGACGGCAGAGGCAATGAAATTGAGGACCTCGATTATCAGAATGAAGGGAATTTAGAACGGTATTCTAATAAAGGGGGCTTCTTTGGTAGAGTTTACCTTCCTCTTGGAATTGATTTTACACTTGGAAAGCGGAAGGAGTCGTTAAAGAAGTACCATCTGTTTGTTGAGTCTAGGCAAAGTTTAAACTTTCAATCCGTACCAGAATTATCGCCAATGACAACCCTTTCAAGCTCAGGAGGTATTGGACTAAGGTATAACTTCTAGTAAAACATCAGCCAACAAAAAGAGCGGCTTCCTGTAAAGGAAGCCGCTCTTTTTGCTGGGTTTTACCAGGATTACTCTTTAATAATTTTTCTAACGATTTGCTCTTTGCCGTTGTTGATTTGCAAGAAATAAAGTCCTCCGGCTATTTCTTTTGTTGGCAGTATATAGCCATTGTTCCCTCTTAAAAATGTAACATCGATCTCTTTTCCTGCAACATCTACTAATCGAATATGCAGTTGTTCGTTCTGTTCTGTTCGAATGTGCAATTCATCTTGAATGGGATTTGGGAAAAGCTTTAACTGAGAATTCAAGCCATTGTCTTCCGTTAAACCAACTACAATAGGTTGGCCAGTAATGGGAACACTAAAACTGCCAAAAGGAAAAGATCCGTTTGTAGAGAAGGTTAGCGTTTCATTAATGGCGTTAGTGCTTGGAGTATTTGCTATAATTGAAATCTTAATAGCGTCGCCGGGGGCTAAGTTTGAGTTTGTTCCCGAGCCCGCTCCGAACGATAAAATACTTGTATTTGATAAGACAAAATTGCTAAAGTTGATAGTTTGATTTCCGCTATTTACCAATACAAAGTTGAACGTGTCGTTGGTTTGGGCTAAGAATTGACCAAAATTGATGGACGATTGTACCACGTCTATTCCAAATTGACTGGGAGCTACCGAGTTTGCAACAAAATTGGTAATTCGTTTCTCCAATTGAGGATAGTCTACAAATGGATTTCTATTTCCTTGAACCAATTCTATAGCAATATTTCTTGCTGATTCAATTGCGCTAACAGGATAAGCATTGTGCCAGGTTTTTAAAATATTTTGCTGTGGGCCAAAGTGGTTTTGATAGTCTTGGTAACGAATTACAAAGTACATCATGGCTCTTGCAGTGGCACCTTTTTGTATATTTCTCGGCTCAAAATTAACATTGTCTGATCTCGATCCACCAACATTAAAATGAGCAGGGTTGGCTACTACCCCGAATGGGTTACTGCCTCTTGCGCTATTTGCTGCGACATCGGTTGAAAATAAATGATGTATGTCACTTTTCATTGGTGAAGCCGAGTTGAATTTTCCTTGGGGAAAAGTATGCTCACAATTAAAATTATTGCTATTTGCCCCGCTCCTTGAATTAAATGTGGCTGTTCTTCCTGTGTAAACACATTCCACAATTCCACCTACATTATCAATTGTACCATACATATTATCTCTGGCAACATTATAACTCAACGTTGTGTAACCTACTCCGGTTCTAGCTTTTAATGCAACTTTAAGGGCTTGCTCACTTAAATTTTCTGTTGAATTGTAATAGGCTAAAGGAAATCTTCCTTGTCCACTTAGCGGAACTGCCTCGTGGCCGCTTGTTGCATTGTGCTGCACCACCATAGTGGAGTTGTGCTGTATGTTTTGCGTTGGCGAAAAGTAAATCCAAACACTTTGGGCTCCATTGCTAGGAATGGTGAATGTGCTTTGCGACGCGGAAAACGGCATTTCTCCATAAATAGAATAAAACTTAATGTTGGTGACATTTAGCGGAGACCCTTCGTTGTTTCTCAGGGTTACTAAGGCACTATCTGTGGAGCCTACCATTACGGTCGCAAAATTTACAGTTGCACTATCGGCAGAAATGATTTGGCTTGTTGCTACAAGTGGTAACAATAAAGCAAGTAATAAAAGTTTTTTCATATGTTAATTTTATGAACTGTAAAGGTAAATATTAATAGCTTTGTTCGCAGACCTATAAAACTATGAGTAAGATTAAATTACTGTTATCTTCGATTGCAACGGGCTTAATTATGGCCTTTGCTTGGCCTTCAATTGGCGATGCTATTTCTATTATTTACCTTGCATTTGTTCCTCTACTTTGGGTCGAATTTAAAATTAGTAAGAGAATAGGAAAGACCGGATTTACAGTATTCTCTTATGCTTATTTGAGCTTCTTTGTTTTTAACTTGATTTCCACCTACTGGATTTATCAAGCTTCCTTGTGGGGCGCATGCATGGCGGTAATTTGTAATTCCTTATTCATGGCCATTACCTTTTGGTTGTTTCACATTACCAAAAAGTACGTAGGACAAAAGGAAGGCTACATTAGTTTTGTAATGTATTGGTTAGCTTTTGAGTATTTGCATTTGAACTGGGAGTTATCTTGGACTTGGCTAACCCTTGGAAATGCTTTCGCTAGCTCACCAAAATCTGTTCAATGGTATGAATACACTGGCGTTTTAGGAGGGAGTTTAGTGGTTCTGGTAGCCAATCTTATTTTTTTTAAGGCTTCTTTAGAGCATAAGATTAAAGGAGTTATGCTATCTAAATATTTGATTTACTACTTTGTACTTATCATTGGGCTTCACTTGTACTCTCGTTTTGGCTTTAAAACTGCTGCAGATGGCGAAGAAGTGGAGGTTGTAATTGTTCAGCCCAACATTGATCCGTATACCGAGAAGTTCACCACTGCTCCATCCGATCAGATTGATAAGATGATGAACTTGGCAAAACAGAAATTAACCCCAACAACAGATTATTTAATCTTTCCAGAAACGGCTATTCCGCAAGCTCATTGGGAGCACGAATTTGAGGTGTTGTATGTAACAGATGAGTTAAAAAAATTGCGCGAAATTAGTCCAAACTTAAAAAGTATTATTGGATCGTCATCTTCAGTTTTGTACACACCTGGAATGGAATTACAACCAACGGCAAATGAATTCAAAGACGGAAGTGGCCATTACGATAATTACAATGCGGCATTCCAACTCGATGAAAACAACGGGGTTCAAATACATCACAAGTCTAAACTGGTTTTGGGTGTAGAGAAGCTACCTTTTATTCGGTCTATTCCATTAATGAAAAAACTATCGATAAATCTTGGCGGTACCTCAGGTGGCTTGGGGTATTCTGAACATCCTGCAGTTTTTAAAGCACCCAATGGAAGTTCTGTCATTGCTCCAATTATTTGTTACGAATCCATTTATGGAGAGTATGTAACGGAGTATTCAAGAAAAGGCGCAAATTTATTCGCCATTATCACAAACGATGGTTGGTGGGGAGATACTCCGGGTTATAAGCAGCATTTAGCCTATGCTAGCCTTCGAGCAATTGAAAACCGAAAATCCATAGTGCGTTCTGCAAATACAGGGATTTCTGCAATTATCAATGAAAAAGGAGAGATTCTAGCGTCCACAGACTGGTGGGAGGAAGATGTGATTTCTGCCAAGGTAAAACTAAATTCTACCCTTACTTTTTATGCAAAATACGGCGATTATATTGGTCGAATTGCAAGCTTACTAGCTGTTTTAATGCTTGTGTTGACCATGGTTCGAAAATTGAATAAAACGGGCAGAAGATTGGGCTAAAGGTGATTGTGAATTTCGAATAGAAAAGTTCGAAGTGCGAGTCTGGGAATTGTGAACATTACTTTTTCTGTCACGCTGAGGGATAGTCAACGTGACAAAATTTATTGTAATGTCATTCTGCCTGTCGCACTTCTTGGCGGAAGCACAATGAAATGGGGCGAGGCGATCAGTTGAATCCGATTCTAATTAGTTCCGAAATCATTGATAAGAAGGGATAGAACTTGATTCGTGTATTCGTGGCTATTATTTGTAGTGTCGATTAATACTTTCAGTAAATTTGCCATCCAATATTAGAATAGATTATGGAAAAGTACGATGTAGTAATAATAGGGTCAGGTCCTGGAGGATATGTTGGTGCCATTCGATGCGCTCAGTTGGGCATGAAAACAGCACTTATTGAAAAATACAACAGCCTAGGCGGAACCTGTTTAAATGTGGGTTGTATTCCATCCAAAGCCCTATTGGATTCATCTGAACATTATCATCAAGCGAAGCATGACTTTACAGAGCACGGCATAGACTTGAAAGACCTAAAGGTCAACTTTAAGCAAATGATTGCCAGAAAAAGAGGAGTTGTGGAACAAACTGTTGGAGGAATTGACTTCTTGATGAAGAAGAATAAAATTGACGTGTATCACGGAATGGGCTCTTTTGAATCATCTACCGTGATAGCAATCGATGATTCTGCAGGGGAAGAAGCGAAGAAAATTGAAGCAAAAAATGTAGTCATTGCAACAGGTTCTAAGCCGGGCTCTCTTCCATTTATAACAGTAGATAAGGAAAGAGTAATTACGTCAACAGAGGCCTTGGAATTAAAAGAGGTTCCTCAAAAAATGACTGTTGTTGGTGGCGGTGTAATTGGACTTGAGCTGGGTTCAGTATATGCACGTTTAGGAACGGAAGTTACGGTGGTGGAATACATGGATAGAATTATTCCAACCATGGACGCAACAATGAGCAAGGAGTTGATCAAGTCCATGAAAAAAATTGGCGTGAATTTCTTACTCAGTCACAAGGTAAAAGAGGTAACTAGAAGAGGGAAAGTAGTAACAATTAAGGCAGACGATAAAAAAGGTGTTGAGGTAGTTCTAACTGCAGATTATTGCTTGGTTTCTGTGGGAAGAGTGCCTTACACGGACAAATTAGGCTTGGATAAAGCTGGCGTAAAAATGGACAACAGGGGTAAGGTTGAAGTAAATGGTCATTTACAAACAAACGTTCCAAATATATTTGCCATAGGCGACGTGGTAAAAGGAGCAATGTTGGCACACAAAGCTGAAGAGGAAGGAACTTATGTTGCCGAATTTATTCATGGAGAAAAGCCACATATCGATTATAACTTAATACCGAACGTAGTTTATACGTGGCCCGAAGTTGCTTCGGTAGGTAAAACAGAAGAAGAGCTAAAAGAAACAAAAGTAGCGTACAAAACCGGGGCATTTCCCTTTAAGGCAAGTGGAAGAGCAAGGGCTTCGATGGATCTCGACGGGGTAGTAAAAGTATTGGCAGATAAAGTAACAGATGAAATTTTAGGAGTTCATATTTGCGGACCAAGAGCTGCAGACATGATTGCTGAGGCTGTTGTTGCCATGGAATTTAGAGCTACGGCAGAAGATATTTCTCGTATTTCTCATGCCCATCCAACCTTTACAGAATCTTTTAGAGAGGCTGCATTGGCAGCTACTGGAAACAGAGCGATTCATATTTAAGGCGACTTGGATTTACGAAAAGTAACTCCTGAGACAAATTAATCCCGAGAAATCGGAAAAGCCTAAAAAACGAACAAAACAGCAAGAAGGATGTCTTCTTGCTGTTCCTTTTTAATCAAAATAACAATGTCAAAAACAGGTGTTTTATTAATCAACTTAGGTACTCCAGACGATGCAAAATGGAGTGCAGTAAGAACGTATTTGTCAGAATTTTTAAACGACCCAAGGGTGATTGATATTCCTTGGCTACTGCGTAAAATATTAGTGAATGGAATTATAGTTCCTTTTAGATCCTTCAGTTCTACTAAAATTTACAAGCAGCTATGGACAGAAAAAGGTTCGCCGCTAATTTACCACGGTGAGAGTCTGACTGAGAAACTACAAGCGCAGCTTGGAGATGACTTTGGTGTTCATTTAGCCATGCGTTACCAAAATCCAAGTATGGATAAGGTAATGGGAGAAATGAGGCTAGAGAATTATAAGAAGTTGATAATTATCCCTTTATTTCCGCATTATGCTTCCGCTAGCTCTGGCTCAGCAATGGAAAAGGCAATGAAAATTATTTCAAAGTGGTGGGTGATTCCCGAAATATCGATGGTGAGTCAATTTTGGAATGACGAAGGCTATATTAATGCTTTTGTAGCAAGAGCTAACAAGTATAATATTGAGGAGTACGATCATGTATTGTTTAGTTACCATGGCTTACCGGAGCGGCACGTGGATAAAGTGTACGATGATGGAGTTCCTTGCGCAGACCATAATTGCGAAACGGAGGTAACAGAATTGAATAAATATTGCTACAAAGCAACTTGTTTTGGCACAACTAGGTTGCTCGTTGAAAAACTAGGTATCCCCGAAGATAAGTACACTGTGGCTTTTCAATCAAGATTAGATAAAAAATGGCTCCGACCATTTTCAGACGACTTTATTAAGGATCGCGCTGAAAAAGGAGACAAGAAAATTTTAGCCTTCTCTCCTGCTTTTGTGGCCGATTGCTTGGAAACTACTGTAGAAATTGGCATTGAATACCAAGAGATTTTTGAAGAACATGGTGGCGAGAAAGTGCAGTTGGTAGAAAGCCTTAACGACCATCCGCTGTGGGTAGATACCTTAGAGAAAATGGTTCGGGACAGAGCATAAAGGAGTCCGTCCAATTTTTTAGTCAAATAGGATTTCGTAGTATTCCAATTTAAATTGGCCCTCAATTTCATACCGCTGTTCGTTATAGAGGTAGCAGCTGATTTTTGCAGTTGACGGATAATACCCAAAGGCATAGGTGAAATCGAAAGAAATATTACCCTCATTTTGACGGGCGCTGCTGTTGATTGGGTTTAACCCGCCATACTCATATTTTTCTCCGCTAATGCTGTCTTCTGCCGCAAAAATAATCAGGTAATTTTTATAACTATCGGGGTTTTTATGCTGCCGCTGCAGCGAACGAACGATGGAATGGCTTTCTGTTTCTTCATAAAATCATAGTACATCTCGTTGCCCTCAATTGTAACTTCGTTTTCGAATACTTTCCTTCGTTTTAAAAACTTCTTTCGTTTGTAGAGCGTCAACTCTGAAATGGGGTCTTGATATGCTACCTCGTAGGTTTGCAAAACCGCTGGGCGTAATTCTTCGAACTGTATGAGGTAATCTACAATCGTGTCTGCTGCATTTGGACTGTCCTGAAATACACGGGTTGGAAAACCATGTATTAACGCCAACTCATTGTCAATTTGCCAAAACCTGCCGCCTGTTGAGGTGGGAGTGTTTTCCACTTGCAGCGGAATTGTAGTGAGTAATCGCTCGTCAAAGTGCTCGTACTTCCAGTTTCGGGCATAGCTAAAATTGACTTGAGTGATGAACAGTAGAATGGGAAATGGAAGCAGCAGCAGGGCGATTCTTTTCAACTTTAAAGCATCTAAGCTAAAAGGGATGGAACCCAAAAAAAGGAGCAACAAATGAGCAATTCCTCTGTCTAGCGGATAAAGGATGTCGAAAAATTGATTCAATAAAAGGGTGGATATCACAGCTACACATAAGAAAATTGGGAATAGTTGATTTTTCCAGTTTTTGTATTTTATTAATTGAACTGCCGAAATACCGATAATCCCCATAAAAACAAGGCTAAAAAAATAATTTAAATAGGGGTGAGTCCATCCAAAATGTAGCTCAGACAAGGAAGAAACTGATACGTCAAGAAAGCCTTCCTTACCACCTAAATATAATTTGCCAGACTTTTGCAGTTGCATGGAGTAGTGAGCCATAAATCCAATGGGTAGTAAGCTAAAGGCGCTTAATGTAAGGTTTTTGTGTTGTGAAAATTTTAAATTCCAAAGCATCAGAAATAGGATTCCACTTAAGCTAATAACTAAAAGCGAAAGGTTTGAATACATGCAAAGAAGCCAAGAAAGCAGTGCGAAAATCGAGTATTTTCTTTCTTGAGTAACAATGTACGTTCTGGTTAACGAAAGGCTCAATACCATAAAGCTCCATGCTAAAGCATATCCACGAGTTAGACTAAAGAAGTCTAAAAGAAAAACTGATAAAATTGACAGACAGAGAAAGAGCAAGTAATTGCTTTTAAATTGAAAGGCTTTTTTGAAGGAAATAATACTCCAAAAGTATATGGGGAAGGCTAAGATACTCGGCAACCGAACCACCCACATACTTTCGTTTTGGAAAATCCGAATAAATAAACCGCCTAAAAAACTATTAAAAAAGTGATTGTTGGCATCGAAATAACCCGCATACGGAATTGCATTCCAGTCTAGCATGTAGCCGTATTTCGTCACCAGTTCGTCGTGAATGTAAAAGACACTAAATGCACGAACTACGATGTAGGCAAAGAGGCACAAGAATAGTGCGATCTCTAAAAAATAGTCCTGTTGTAGAACGGCTAACTTGCTTTTTTTCAAAAGAATGAGATTTGAGTCCTTCAAATATATTCTATTTTTTTAACTCTCAACGAATCAAGCTCAAAGGCTACTCCTGTTTTTTTTATTGTTACAGGGCACGGAGAACTAAATCGCTTTTTTCTCGGGGTCAATTGAATGGCAACGATTCATATTTGTTGCTTTGTTGGTAAATTATTTCTCGAATGGACGTGCCTTTTTCTATGCTTTCAATGGGGATGTTCGCTTTTTTATCGCCTTAAATTTTTCTTTAAACAGATTAGCTGACAATTTTTTAAGGTATACACAATATTTTGATTTATAGTTAATTATATTGCCGAAGTGGTTTAGCTGTCGCAGAAAAAAGCTACATGAAACTCCCCGATAAAAGGATAAATAAGAGTGTCAATGTTTAGTTGAACCTTTACGTTAGCTATCGCAAAATGAATAAAACAAATAGTGTCCTCTTGGGTATTTTAAAAAGTCACTTAAAGTATTATCTTTAGAACTAAATTTTATAAGATGTCGAAAAAGAAAAGCAAGTCGAATGTATTATACGTTCTAGCAGGGTTTCTAGTTGTTTTGGGTACCGTGATGATGTACTATAGTTTTGTGTCAGGTAACAAAGGGTTAATCACCAGTGCTATTTTTTCCGTAGTTATAGGAGGGGTACTTATTTTTGTTTCCCGAAAGTCAGCTAAAAGAAGAAGAAGAAGGGGATAAGCTAATTCAATACTTCTCCCTCGGGTCTTTTGTGTTTCCAACGTCTATGGCTCCACAGCCAATGTTCCGGTTGCTGTTGAATTACTTTCTCCAGCATTTGGGTGTGGGTTTTTGAAATGTAGCCAAACTCCTCTTGGTTCGCTTGGTCGGTAATTAGGTCATATTGTAATTCATAATAACCGCGTTTAGTCTTGTAGATGGTTACAAAAACGAATACCGCATCAAATTCTTTTGCAAATTTCTCAGTGCCAAACTGAACGCCTGTTTCTTGGTTTAAAAAATTCATCCAGTAGGCTCGTTGACTTTTTCTTGGAGATTGATCTGCTCCAAAAATGATGGCATATAACTTGGCATCAATTGAGGTTAATTTTTCTTTAATGTCTTTTATTGCCAGCATTTCAAGGCCATACTTTGAGCGGCTTTTTGTAATCTTTTCGTTAATGAATTGATTTTTTAGCGGCGTATAAAGAGCTACTGTGCTATGCGCAGTGGTAGCGCCAATGGTAATGGCAAATAACTCCCAGTTTCCATAGTGGCCTCCAACTAAAACGACCTGTCTCCCTTGCTTGTAATACTGATTTACCACTTCAATGTTTCTATCTTTCATTCGAAGCTTTGCCTCTTCCAACGAAATACTAAAAGCTTTTAAGCTTTCTACCACCAAGTCACATAAATGGCTGTAAAATTTTGCTTCAAGGGCTACTATTTCCTTTTCTGATTTATTTGGAAATGAGTTGCTCAAATTTTCACGCACTACCTTTGTGCGATAGCCTATAACTTTATAGAGCACCAAATAAAGAAAGTCTGACAGCAGATAGAGCATCCAAAATGGGAGCTTTGATACGGGAAGAATAACAAGGTAGAATAGGATTTTTGAACCCATTATTTAACGTTTTGAATGAGGTAGTTGCGATTCATAAAAGTAAGTTCATCTCCTTTCTTTTTCGTTGCCATTAATTTCCCCAAAGGAGAATTTAAAGAAAGGCCCATCAATGTTTCTTTCTCCACATGAAGTTTTCCAAAGGCAATTCCAAAAAAGAACAGCTCGTGGTTTGTTAAAACTAAACTTCCATTTTGAATGGTGTCAACAGTGTTAAGGGGAATTTGATGTAAGGAGTTAATCTGTTTCTTAAGGTAAGCAATGCGTTCCTCAATTCTTCCAACTTCTTGACTCATCATCTCTCGTGAGGTTTCGAACTTATCGCCGGCACTGCTCTTGGTTTCTTTTCCAATTTCTTCATTTACAGAGTGCAACTCATCTATGTAATCAGATAGCTGTGCCTCTAAATGCTGTTGAATGAAAGAAATGATAGCTGTTTTTTCCATGAACTCACAAATGTATCCATCAATTTTATATTTACCGTTTCTTCTCATCCTTCTAAAACATATCTTTGTAGAGTGAGACAAATTGCGCAAATAAACCGTACCGATTATCCTCACTTTGCCGATGCCTTGGTGAAGTGGTCAACTCAGTTTGAAGTGGCCTCTGTCCTGAATAGTAATGCCTATTCCGATACTTATGGACGCTACACCTTATTGGCAGGTATAGGCAGTAGAAGAATGTTTGGAAAAGGAAGTGTAGCAGAACTTAGATCATTTTATACGTCAAAAAGAACCTGGCTTTTTGGTCATTTAGGTTACGATTTAAAAAATCAATTGGAGGAATTAAGCTCTCAACATCAGTCTAATTTCGATTTTGGAGACATGAGTTTCTTCGAACCAGAAATCTTGGTCATGCAAAAGAGGCAAGAGGAGGAGGTGCGTTTTTACGGAGAAGATGAAAGCTTGGCAGCTGCTTTTATAGAAAGCTTGCATGATTTTCAACCAGAACCTATAAGCTTGCCCAAGTTGCAAGCTAAAATGCAAAAGGAAGACTACCTGCTTGCAATAAAACAATTACAAGCTGAAATTCAATTTGGCAATATTTATGAAATAAATTATTGTCAAGAGTTTTATAAAACGCAGGTTAAAATTGATGTGGCGGCAACATATGCCATGTTAAATGCCAAATCTGCTATGCCTTATTCTGCTTTTTATAAATTACAAAGCGATACGTTAATATGTGCTTCACCGGAACGTTTTATTACAAAAAGAGGAGAACAGCTTTATTCTCAACCTATAAAAGGAACCATTAAAAGAGGGAAGACAGAGCAGGAAGACGAGGCTTTAAAACAGCAGTTGCAATTGGATTTGAAAGAGCAAACCGAAAATGTAATGATTGTGGATTTAGTTCGCAATGATTTGTCGCGAACTGCAGCAAGAGGCAGTGTTACGGTAGAGGAATTATTTGGGGTTTATCCATTCCCCCAAGTTCATCAGTTGGTTTCAACCATTCGTTCGACATTAGATAAGAAATACGATATTTTCGATGTCATAGAGACTACTTTCCCAATGGGAAGTATGACAGGAGCACCCAAAATTTCTGCCATGCAATTGGCAGATAAACATGAAAAGTCGAGAAGGGGATTGTATTCAGGAAGTGTCGGTTATATTAGTCCTGAGGGAGATGCAGATTTTAATGTAGTGATTCGAAGTTTGATGTATTCTGCAAAGCGCGAATATTTATCTTTGACGGTGGGCGGTGCAATAACCCATCTCGCAGAAGCGGAAAAAGAATACGAGGAATGCTTGCTGAAGGCTCAGGCGATATTTGAATTAGGGGAAAAATAGATGTACAAAACGTTTAAAAAGGAATTAAAGAATTGCAATATTCGCTCGGATCAAAAAATTTTGATTGCGGTGAGCGGTGGTGTGGACTCTATGGTGCTTTTTGACTTAATAGATAAGTCGAAGTATTTATACGGGGTAGCGCATGTTAATTTCTCGCTTAGAGGAAACGAAAGTGATGCTGACGAAGCGTTAGTTCAAAAAATTGCAGCAGAACGAAATGTGCCTTTTTATTCCAAATTAGCAGATACTGCAGGGTTTGCAAAAGAAAATGGAGTCTCCATTCAAATGGCGGCAAGAACCTTACGGTATAATTTTTTTAGCGATATCGCAGAGTTACATCACTATGAAAGTGTAGCAACGGCACATCACTTGGAAGATGATTTCGAAACGTTTCTGCTGAACCTCAATCGAGGTACAGGAATAAAAGGCTTGGCAGGTATTCGCTCTACTTCAAAAAAATGTAGACCACTCTTGGGGTTCACTAAAACTGAAATTAGAGCCTATGCTGCAGAAAATTCCGTTGAGTTCAGAGAAGACAAGTCAAATGAATCTACGAACTACGAAAGAAATTGGTTTCGACATGAACTTATAGCACCCTGGGAAAAGAAAAACCCTAGTTTATTGAAAACGATGCGGCAAAACCTTCATCATTTAAAAGAGACATTTGATGTTTTAGAGGAGTTTGTTAACCAGCAATCCAAGCTGTTGACCGAGGAATTGCAAGCTGGCTATGTTAACTTTTCAACTATCGATCAATTAGATCGGAAGCAATTTTACCTGTTTCATGTATTTTATCCTCTTGGTTTTTCAGCTGTTCAGGTTAAAAATTTGCTGGTGTGTATCAAGAAGAAGCAGGTAGGGAAGGTATTTTTTGGGAAAGACATACGCATAGTAGTTGACCGAGAGAGGTTGGATGTTGTAAAAGGAATGCAGGTTGAAAATGAACAGCTCATTTATTTTATTGAAAGGAATACCAGTTTGATTGTAGATCCGTTTCGAATGGAGTTTCAACCTTTGTTGAAGGAAGAGGTTAAGCCTCGATTGAAAAGTAGGACCGAAGAGGTAGTGGACCGCAGCAAATTGGAATTTCCATTAAAAATTAGAAAATGGGAGGCGGGAGATAAAATGCAACCATTGGGAATGAAAGGCAAGAAAAAGATTAGCGATGTATTGATTGACCTAAAAATTTCAAGAGCACAAAAAGAAGATACCTATGTGCTGCTCTCGGATGGCAAAGTGGTTTGGCTTATTGGTCATCGCTTGGACGATCGATTTAAGGTTAGCGACAATTCAACACAGCTATTACAGATTAAATTACAGAAATAGCTTGTAAAAAAACAGTCTTGATTTGCTAATTATTCCTTTAGGGCTTCATTCTTAATTTCTTCGACTTTTGTCTTTGACCTTTTCCATAGTTAGTCTTTATCTCGAGTAGCTTTTTTTACAGCTATAGCCGTTCCAAATTCCTTACTCGATATTCTCATTAATTGCCATTGATTTGTTAACACTTTCTTTCAAGTTAACATTAGATAAACAATTATCTTAAATTCGCAATCACAAAAATAAAACCAAAATATGCGAACTTTTTTGCTCGGCATGTTGCTATTCTTTGCAGCGACTATATCTAATGCTCAAATTTTTAATCCAGTAAGTTGGACTTCCGAGGTAACGCAATTAGAAAATGGCACATTTGAATTGCAAATGACGGCCGATATTGAAGAAGGTTGGCATTTGTATTCTCAATCTTTGCCAAGTGACGATGGTCCCATAGCTACTGAGTTTACCATCAAAGAATCTGCAAATTATAAAATAGTAGGTGCGGTAACGGAGCCAAAAGCAAAGACTGAGTTTGATCCAAACTTCGACATGGATCTGAATTACTTTGAAGATAGGGTAACCTTCAGACAAATCGTAAAATCGAAAGTAGCAACCGCCTATAACATGACCGCTGAGGTTTACTTTATGGTGTGTGATGCAGAAAAGTGTTTACCACCAGAGTATGTTGATTTAGAGTTTGATATCCCTGCAAGTGCTGCAAGTTTTGAGACTTCAAAAGAAGCATCAACGGAGGGATTGATTGAGGATGGACCAAAACAAACAATACAAGCAGAAAGTACTGTCTCTGACGATTATTTGAACGCCACTAAATGGGAGTATTTTTCAACTAAGAATGGCGAAGGTAGTTACGATTTCCACTTTAAAGGAACCATAGGCGAAGGCTGGCATCTATACTCTCAAAAGCAAAAGTCGGAAGAAGAGCAAGTAATGGCCACCAAGTTTTACTTGAACAAGGCCATGGAGCCGGATACGGATACAAAAGAGGGTGGAGTGTTGATTTCAAAGTTCGATCCTACAGCGGATTTGGACTTAAATTACTATGAAAATGAAGTTGAATTTGTTCGAACGGTGGAAGGTGTAACCGGAGGTAAATACGCTATTGAATACGAGTTTATTGTTTGTAATTCTTCCATGTGTTTGCCCCCAGAATTAATTGAAGTGGAATTCGATTTGAATACCGCTCAAGGTGTAAATGTTTTAGAAAAGGCAGATGTTGAAGCGGATCTTGATGTTTCCACCATTATCCCATTTTTACCAAATGTAGATCTAGATAACCCTAGAGGAACTTGTGTGGAGAGCAAGGAAGACACCCAAGATGTAAGCAACGTTTGGGTGGTATTTTTTATGGGTTTTATAGGTGGACTTATTGCTTTGTTAACGCCCTGTGTTTTTCCAATGATTCCATTAACCGTAAGCTTTTTTACCAAAGGTGACGGTGGTGGAAAAGGATTAGGAAAAGCAGTATTGTACGGCTTTTTTATCTTTTTAATTTATGCCATTTTAAGTATTCCTTTTCACTTCAATGCGGATCCTGCAGTGCTCAGTGAGATTGCAACCAGTGTAGCGCTCAACATTATATTCTTCATTGTCTTTGTCGTCTTTGCAATTTCCTTTTTTGGTTACTTTGAAATTACCTTACCAAGCGCCTTAACCAATAAGGCAGATTCAGCTTCGCAAGTTGGTGGAACTTTAGGTATCTTTTTTATGGCGTTAACACTTGCATTGGTTTCTTTCTCTTGCACAGGACCAATTTTAGGAACGGTATTGGGTTCGGCATTAAAAAATGGTCCTTGGCCAATTACAGCCGCCATGAGTGGCTTTGGAATTGCTTTGGGACTTCCATTTGCGGTGTTTGCAGCTTTTCCAAGCATGATGAACAAGCTGCCAAAGTCCGGAGGTTGGTTGAATGCAGTGAAAGTGGTCTTAGGATTTATAGAGTTGGCTTTGGCCTTGAAATTCTTCTCCAATGCAGATTTAGTAGAGCAGTGGGAATTGGTTCACAGAGAAACATTCTTCCTGATTTGGACCTTGATTTTTGGAGGGTTAACACTTTATTTATTTGGGCTAATCAAGTTTCCTCACGATTCTCCAATTGCAAAATTGTCGCCTTTCAGAAAAGCATTTGGAATTGTGGTGTTGATTTTTACCATTTACATTGCACCGGGAGTTATGAAAACTCCACCGTGGAATCACAACCTATTAAGTGGCTTCCCTCCTCCAACCTTCTATTCTTGGTATGAGAAAGAAACCTTCCATGCAGAGTTTGATAGTTTCGATGAAGCTATGGCAGAAGCGAAGAGAGTAAACAAGCCACTATTGATTGACTTTACCGGTTGGGCCTGTGTAAACTGTCGTAAAATGGAAGAATCCGTTTGGACCGTGGAAAGCATTAAAGAAAAGTTGGAAAACGACTTTGTTTTGGTGTCGCTGTATGTAGATGACAAAGTAATGTTGCCCAAAGAGCAGCAAGGCATTTTTGAATACATGGCCGGCGATGAGTTGAAGAAAAAGAAGATTAAAACCATTGGTAACAAATGGGCGACTTTTCAAACGCAAGTCTTTAATAACAATTCTCAACCCTACTATGTGATGTTAAGCCCTGAGGGTTACTTATTGGGTAATCCTGTTGGTTACACTCCAGACGTACAAGAGTATTCTGACTTCTTAGATTGCGGAATTGAGGCAGTGAAGTAGAGTCTTGTGTTATAAATTAGGTGAAAAGCCCGAGCAGAAATGCTTGGGGTTTTCTATTTTAGGGCGATTCAGAGAAAAGAGTTGTGCAGTCCGTGAAAGAACTAACACGGGGCTTTCTGTCTCCCTAAGTTTGATGATAAGTATCAAAGATTGTCTTGACTTCGATGCATTCCAATGAATTGGAACACTTAGCCTGACAATCTAACACCAAAGTATAATGAGATTAAACTTTTGACCTATGTTAACTGACACCTAGGAATTGGTATTCAAGAGAAGTATTCTATCCTTAAATAATTTGTCATGCTGAGTGAATTTTCTTCAGAAAATTTGTATCGAAGCGTGGCGAATTAGAAGCGGCCGCTGCCGCACGATTGCATCGTGTGTATAAGTTTAAAAGAGGTAGAAACCTCCTCCGCGGGATGTTCTTTTTAACCCGAGCAGAAATGCTTGGGTTTTTCTATTTTAGGGCGATTCAGAGAAAAGAATTGTGCAGTCCGTGAAAGAACTAACACGGGGCTTTCTGTCTCCCTAAGTTTGATGATAAGTATCAAAGATTGTCTTGACTTCGATGCATTTCAATGAATTGGAACACTCAGCCTGACAATCTAACACCAAAGTATAATGAGATTAAACTTTTGACCTATGTTAACTGACACCTAGGAATTGGTATTCAAGAAAAGTGTTCTATCCTTAAATAATTTGTCATGCTGAGTGAATTTTCTTCAGAAAATTTGTATCGAAGTGTGGCGAATTAAGCAATAACCCCAAAGCATAAAAAAAGGCGATTCAAGTTTTAACTTAAATCGCCTTACTATCTATTAGCACCCGTTCGATTAACTTTCCATCAAGTCAAAACGGTCGAGGTTCATCACTTTTACCCAAGCAGCGACAAAGTCTTTTACAAACTTTTCTTTTGCGTCGTTGCTAGCGTACACTTCTGCAACCGCTCTTAATTCAGAGTTGGAACCAAAAATCAAGTCTGCCCGAGTAGCGGTCCATTTAATTTTATCTGAACTTCTGTCCTTTCCAACAAATTCTAATTTTAAATCAGAAGTCGCTTCCCAATACGTGCCCATGTCCAGTAAATTAACAAAAAAATCATTGGTTAATGCGCCATTGTTGGTGGTAAACACCCCATGTTTAGAGTTGTCGTAATTGGTATTCAACATTCTCATTCCACCCAATAAAACGGTCATTTCTGGAGCAGTTAAGTGGAGCAACTGAGCTTTGTCAATCAATAGTTCCTCTGCTGTTAGAGTATACTCTGTTTTCTGATAATTTCTAAATCCATCTGCCATTGGCTCCAATAAGTTCACGCTTTCAACATCCGTTTGCTCTTGAGTAGCGTCCATTCTACCTGCAGTAAAAGCAACTTCAGTTGGGAAACCCGCTTTCTTTGCAGCTAGTTCTACTGCAGCTGTTCCGCCCAATACAATTAAATCAGCCATTGAAACTTTTTTGTTTCCCGCTTTGGCGTTGAATGCCAGTTGAATTTCTTCATATTTGTCCAACACTTTTTTCAATTGCTCCGGTTTATTGCTTTCCCAATTTACTTGAGGCTCCAACCTTATCCTTGCACCATTTGCTCCGCCACGTCGATCAGAGTTTCGGTAAGTAGATGCAGATGCCCAAGCCGTTTCAATCAATTCACTTTGAGTTAAGCCAGAGGTTAATAGTTTTGTTTTTAAATTGGCAATGTCGCTAGCCGACATCAACTCGTGATCCACTGCAGGAATGGGGTCTTGCCAAATGTATTCTTCTTTAGGAACTTCAGGTCCAATGTAGGTGGAGCTTGGTCCCATATCGCGGTGTGTTAACTTAAACCAGGCTCTGGCAAATGCTTTGTCAAATTCTGCTGGATTCGCTAAAAACTTTCTGGAAATCTTTTCGTATTCAGGATCAAACCGCAGCGATAAATCAGTGGTTAGCATGGTAGGTTTGTGCTTTTTGTCTTTGTCGAAAGCGTCTGGAAAAATTGGCTCTGCATCGCTTGCCACCCATTGGTGGGCTCCTGCAGGACTTTTTGTCAATTCCCATTCGTTGCCAAAAAGGCTGGCGAAAAATCCTATGCTCCATTTAGTAGGGGTAGAAGTCCAAATTACTTCTAAACCTGAAGTGATGGCGTCTGCACCTTTTCCCGATTTGTAATCACTTTTCCAACCTAAGCCTTGCTCTTCAATGCCTGCTGCTTCCGGACTTTTTCCCATGTGGTCGCCACTTGCCGCTCCGTGTGTTTTTCCTACGGTGTGTCCACCTGCAATTAAGGCAACTGTTTCCTCGTCGTTCATTCCCATTCTGCCAAAGGTTTCTCTGATGTCGTGTGCTGCTAAAATAGGATCAGGATTTCCGTTCGGACCTTCTGGGTTTACATAAATCAATCCCATTTGCACTGCAGCTAGAGGAGTTTCTAGCTCCCTATCTTCAGAGTATCTTTTGTCATCCGCTAAGAATTCTGATTCAGCACCCCAATACACGTTACTGGCTGGTTCCCAAACATCATTTCTTCCTCCTGCAAATCCAACAGTTTTTAGCCCCATGGTTTCATAGGCGACGTTTCCTGCTAAAATCATTAAGTCGGCCCAAGAAATTTTTTGACCGTATTTCTGCTTGATGGGCCACAGTAATCTCCTTGCTTTATCTAAATTGGCATTGTCGGGCCAGCTGTTTAAGGGAGCAAATCGCTGTTGTCCGGCTCTAGAGCCACCACGCCCATCACCAGTTCGGTAAGTTCCTGCACTGTGCCACGCCATTCGAATAAAGAAAGGTGCGTAGTTGCCAAAATCGGCAGGCCACCATTCTTGAGACTCTGTCATTAGGTTGGCTAAATCTTCCTTTAGCGCAGGATAATCCAACTGTGAAAATTCTTTTCGGTAGCTAAATTCTTTTCCCATGGGGTCGGAAAGGGAAGAGTTCTGCCGCAATACTTCTAAATTGAGTTGGTTGGGCCACCATTCTTTAGTGGTGTTTCCTTCCCCCTTGATTACTTGACCTGAAGATTTTTGTTTGTCGAATCCAAAAGGACAACCGCCTTTCTTCTCCATGTTCTCTGAAGTTTCTGTGTTGTTTGAATTGCATGCAGCTAGAGATAGGGCTATTGCAAAAACACTTAATGGTTTTTTCATCGTTGGTAGTTTTAATGTTACCGTGCAAACATAAAACTTATAGTTTATTTATAAAAACGATAGTTTAGATAAACTTATCGATGCCGTCAATGATGCATACATTTGCAAGCATGAATATTCATCAATTTAAGTACATTCTTGCAGTTGCAGAAAAACGACATTTTGAGGCTGCTGCGGAAACCTGCTTTATTTCTCAATCCACCTTAAGCACCATGATCAGCCGATTTGAGGAGGAGATTGGGATGAAGATATTTAACCGCAAAACAAAACCCGTTTCCATTACAAAAGAAGGAGCGCAAATTATTGAGCGATTACAAATCATTACCAAAGAGATTGATGGGTTGGAGAATGTTGTTCAGGAATTAAAAGGGGAAATAATAGGGGAATTGAGAATAGGTATTATTCCCACAATTGCTCCGTATCTACTGCCGTTATTTTTATCTCAATTTGCCAATAAATTTCCCAAAGTAAGGGTAATTGTCCAAGAATTAACCACAGCTTCCATTCAATCAAGTTTAAAGCGAAGAACCTTAGATATTGGGATTCTGGCAACTCCATTGGAGGAGGAAGAGTTGGAAGAATTGAATTTGTACAGCGAACCATTTGTGATTTACGATTGTACTTCTGATCGAAAAAAAACAAAAACAGCTATCCAAGATTTGGACTATTCCAAACTGTGGTTTTTAGAGGAAGGTCATTGTTTGAGGACCCAAGTGCAGCGTATTTGCGAGATTTCTAACAAGCAAGATATTAGGCATAGCAACATAGAATTTAAAGCAGGGTCAATTGATAGCTTGTTGCGCTTTACAAAGGTGAGCGAAGGAATTACCATCCTGCCTTATTTAGCTACTTTAGATTTATCAGTGGAAGATCAAGAGAAATTGCAGTCTTTTGCAGATCCAGTTCCTGTGCGCTCAGTTGGGTTGGTGACCCATAAATATTTTGTGAAGAAAAGTTTGCTGAATTATTTGCAACAGTTGATTGTAGGCCTCATGGAACCCAAGATTCCAAAAATAAAAATTACGCAAGAAATGAAACCGATATAGGGCAGCATAAGAAATACCGCGGCATTTTGAAGTAAAATTCTTAGCTTAGGCTCGCAGTTAGGGCTAAGAATGTGGGGAGCGTTATCAAGCAAAGAAGTAGAACAACTTTTGTCATTTCCTCTCGTTCAATGCTATATTTTTCTCATTTTCGTACTTTGTGAGTTACCAAAAGAAAATAGTTGTTAGTGTGAGTTCAGATTTGAGCACCGATCAAAGGGTGCAAAAGGTTTGCGATACCTTCTTAGGTAATAATTTTAACGTTTTGCTGCTGGGACGAAGGCTTTCTGGGAGCCCCCAATTTTTAAGTAAAGGCTATGTTTCAAAACGCTTTAACTTGTGGTTTAACACCGGCGCGTTGTTTTATGCCAATTTAAATATTTGTTTGTTTCTCAAATTGCTTTTTACAAAGGTGGATGTGCTGTATGCAAACGATCTAGATGTCTTACCTGCTAATTATTTGGCATCAAAAATAAAAGGAGTTCCTTTAATTTACGACAGTCACGAATACTTTACGGAAGTTCCTGAATTGATCAATCGACCTTCGGTTCAACAAATATGGAGGCAAATTGAGGGGTCCATTGTCCCCAAGTTGAGATACTGCATTACAGTTACGTCGCAAATTGCCGAAACGTATACAAAATTGTATGGAGTCGACTTTAAGGTCATGCGAAATTTTCCCGTTCATGTGGAACATCAAATTCCTGAAAAGGAGAATGTAGTGCTGTATCAAGGAGCACTGAATGTTGGAAGAGGGTTGGAAGAGTTAATTGCAGCAATGCCGGAAGTACATGCTGAATTGTGGGTTGCGGGAGGTGGCGATATAGAGCAAGAATTAAAGCTATTGGTACATGAATTAGGCTTGCAAAATAAAGTTCATTTCTTAGGAAGAGTGGAACCATCGGAATTAAAAGAGTATACCTTGAAGGCGAGAATTGGGGTTTCTTTAGAGCACAAAAGGGGCTTAAATTACACCTTTGCATTGCCCAATAAAATTTTCGATTATTTGCACTGTCAAACTCCCGTTCTTTATGCAGACTTAGTTGAGGTTAAAAAAGTATTGAATGGAGTGGAAGTTGGAGAGGAGTTAAAGGCTTACGAGCCTACAATAATAGCGAGGCAATTAAATGAAATGTTGAATTCTGCGAATTACAGAACGTGGCAATTGAACTGTAAAAGTGTAAGTGAAAAATTAACATGGCAGGAGGAGGAGAAAGTATTGCTAACCATACTTCAACAAGTTTGAGCAAAATAGACTTACATATTGTTTCGTTCAATGTTCCATTGCCGGCAGATTATGGCGGGGTAATCGATGTATTTTACAAATTAAAGGCCCTATCAAAGTTGGGCTATAAAATTGCATTGCACTGTTTTGAGTATGGCAGAGGAGAGCAGCTTGAGTTAAAAAAGTATGCAGCGGAGGTATATTATTATCCTCGAAAGGCGAATCCTTTAAAGGCATTGCTTTTATCACCATTTTCCGTAAAAAGCAGGAAAAGTGCGCAGCTGTTAAAGCGGTTAGCAGCAGATGATGCTCCTATTTTATTTGAAAGCTTACAATGTTGTTATTATTTGGATCACCCAAAATTGGCACAGAAAGAAAAGTGGGTAAGGGTGCACAATGTGGAACACGACTACTACCGTAGTTTGTCGGAATACGAAAACCCAAGTCTTCGAAAAAGCTACTATGGCAAAGAGGCGAAGGCGTTGGAGAAGTTTGAGCAGGTTTTGCGCCAGGCTGACGGAGTATTTGCTATTTCACCAAGCGACCACCAATATTTCAAAGATTTGGGCTTGAATAGTTATTACTTGCCGGCTTTTTATAAACAAGCGGTTCGGGAGGACTCGTCACCTGCGATAAAGCAAGCTGCCCTGTACCAAGGAAACTTGAAAGTGGAAGAAAATGTGGAGGCGGTTTTATTTTTATTGGAAGTATTTGATCAATTACCGCATGAATTGATTCTTGCAGGAAACGAACCTGGAAAAACCATGGTTGCGAAAGTATCAAAGAGGAAAAACGTCAGACTAGTTGTAAATCCTAGTGATGAGGAAATGTTTGATTTGATTCAAAGTGCAAAAATCAACTGCTTGCCCAGCTTTCAATCCACTGGAATTAAGTTAAAGCTGCTGCATGCGCTAACTTCTGGCAATGTGGTATTGGTAAATCCTGAAATGATTGAAGGAACAGGATTGGGGATTTATTGTGAAATTGCAACAGGGGTTGACCAATGGAAAGAGCAATTGAATCGGCTCTTTGACACAGAATTGAATCTAGATCAAATTAATAAACGCCAATTTGCGATTGCTGAATTATTTGACAATCAGAAAAATGCTAGGCAGTTGGCGGAATGGTTGGGCTTGGCTCAATAATCGTTTCGTTTTCGAATTGCAATACTCTTCCAGGAAATTTGCGCATCATGTCGTAGTCGTGTGTTGCAATTAAAACGGCCTTGTCATTCTGACTAATAGAAACCAATAGTTTCATAATTTCTATCGACGTTTCAGGATCTAAATTCCCGGTAGGCTCATCGGCTAAAATTATTTCTGGGTCATTTAACAGTGCACGAGCTATAGAAACTCTTTGCTGTTCTCCGCCAGAAAGTTCGTGCGGCATTTTAAAACCTTTGTTTTCCAAACCAACTTTTTCAAGTACAACCTGAATTCCTTCCGTGATGTCTTTTTTGCTTTTCCAGCCAGTAGCTTTCATCACAAATTTTAAGTTGTTATTGACTGTTCTGTCCGATAGTAATTGAAAATCTTGAAATACAATGCCTATTTTTCGTCTTAGAAAAGGGATTTTTTTACGGCTCAGTTTTTTCATGTCCTGACCTGCAACCGTAGCTTCTCCTTCTTTCAATTGCAGCTCGCCATAAAGGGTTTTTAAAAAGCTACTCTTGCCTGAGCCATTTTTACCAACTAAGTAGACTAGCTCGCCTTTTTCTATTCTCAATCCTAGGTTGGAGAGCACCAAGTTTTTTTGTTGAAAAACATTAACACTGTTCAATTCAATAATGGCTGTTCCAGGCATGGTCGTTCAATTTGAAACAAAGATAGAAATTTAAGAAGGGAGAAGTGAATTACAGTCCTAAAAAAAGCTAGGATTAGAGACAATTCTTTTAACAAAAAAACGTTGAAAACTTAGGTAAATACTAAGGTTCTACCGATTCTAATCGGGTATCTTTAGTAGTTCTACCACGTGTGGGATAGAAGAAATTTATATCGTGAAAAACCAATTGAATATTATGACCATATTTCAACGGCTTAGCCTCATTCTTTTTATCATGTTGAGCGGCTCCAACCTGCAAGCACAGCAAAGTTTGGTGTATACTGCTGCGAATCCCGATTTTAGAAATGCGATGGATTTGTACCAAAAGGAGAAGTTTATTCCGGCACAACAGTACTTTCAAAAGGCCATTGAAAGCATTCGTGATGTGCATTCTGAAATAAGAATTGATGCGGAATACTATGCTGCATTGTGCGCAGTTGAAATGTTTCATGCCAATGCGGAACCAATGTTAAAGAAATTCATTGAAGATCACCCTGAGAGTTCGCACCTCGTTTCTGCATATTTCAATTTGGCGAAATTTCAATTTCGAAAGCGAAAGTGGGAAGAGGTTATCGATCATTTAACAGAAATTGATCCCTTAGACTTGAGCCAAAATGAGCGAGACGAGTATTACTTTAAAAAGGGATATTCTTATTTTCAAATTGATGAATTTGATCAGGCAGCAAAGGCTTTTTATGAAATAAAGGATACCGATAACTTATATGTATCCGCGGCAAGGTATTATTATGCGCACATTTCTTACGAAGAGGGGAAATATCAAACCGCTTCGGAGAATTTTTCAAGATTGGCAAGTGATCCTCAATTTGGGTCCATTGTTCCTTATTACCTCACTCAAATTTATTACTTGCAGGGAAAGTATGCGCAATTGTTAAATTACGCTCCTGCAGTTCTAGATTCGGCGCCTCCAAAGTGGGAATATGAGATTCGAAAATTGATAGGAGATGCGTATTACAATACCGGGAAGTTTGATGAAGCTTTACCAAATTTAGAAGAATACCTAAAAAGAAACCAAGGAACAAAAGATGATTTCTACCAATTGGGCTACTCTTATTTTCAAACTAAAAACTACGAGCAGGCAATTAACTCTTTTCAAAAGGCAGTTGGGGAGAATGATTCATTAGATCAATCAGCCTATTACTATATCGGGCAGTCCAATATTTATAGCGGCAACAAGCGTTCAGCGAAGACTGCGTTTAAAAATGCGTACCAACTAAAAATAGATTCTGAGGTTAGTGAGGATGCACTTTTTAACTATGCAAAAACAGCATATGAATTAAGTTACCACCCATATGATGATGCCATAGGAGCTTTCGAAGAATACATAAATACCTATCCAAATTCTTCTAAATTGAACGATGCGTATGAATATTTAGTGGGGGTGTACTACACGACTAAAAATTACGAGGAAGCCTTGAAGTCAATTGACCGAATTAACCGACAGGATATAAAATTATTGAAAGCAAAACAGCGCATTGCATACTATAGAGGAGTGGAGTTGTTTCAAGAAAAAGATTATTTGGAAGCGGTTACGAAGTTTCAAATTTCGTTGAAGAACAACTATGAACCAAAACTAAAGGCTTCTGCAATATTTTGGATGGCAGAGGGGTTTTTTAGATTGGGAGACTACGACAATGCGGACAATTATTATTCAGATTTTTTATCGAGTACAGGAGCTAGAAGTTTAGATTTTTACGATAAAGGATATTACAACATCGCTTACGCTCATTACGAGCGGAAAAAATACAATACAGCTGTTTTTTGGTTTAAAGAGTTTATTGAGAATGCCCAAAGTGTGAACCAAGCATTAATTAACGATGCTTATTTGAGAATCGGGGACAGTTACTTTATTCAAAAAGAGTATCGAAGTGCAATTAAGAATTATAAGGAAGCGGCTAGTGTGTCACTAAGTAATGAGGATTATGCCCTGTTTCAATCTGCAGTGGCCTACGGTGTTTTAGGAGATTACAAGCAAAAGGCGAAGCAATTAAATACCTTGTTGAAGGAGCAAAAGAACTCCATTTACTACGATGATGCCTTGTTTGAGTTGGGGCGTACTGAACTAATTTTAGGGAGAGATTCCGAGGCCTTGTCATTTTACAATCAGCTAATTAATGAATATCCGAATAGTGATTATTTAGCTGGTGCCTATTTAAAAACAGGATTGATACAGTACAACAGAAAAGAAGACGATATAGCCTTGACAGCTTTTGACGAGCTAATAAAAAAGTATCCTGGCTCTAACGAGGCAAAACAAGCCTTAGGTAAAATCAAGAAAATATACATTGACAAAGGAGATGCTAGTGCTTATCAGGATTACATAAACGGTGTGCCGTTTGCCGATATCAGTAAAAATGAATTGGACTCAACGACCTACGTAATTGCAGAGAATGCGTACTTAGAAGGGAACTGTGATAAAGCGGTTAGAGACTTTTCGAATTACATTAAGCGTTACAAGGAAGGGTTGTTTAGTTTAGATGCTCATTACTACAGAGCAGATTGCGAATTGAAAGGTGACTTTTACGAGGAGGCAGCAAAGGATTATGAAGTTGTAGTTGCGAAAGCTCAAAATAAGTTTACGGAGAAATCGCTTTTGGCATTGGGTGGAATTTATCGGAAACTGAATAATAACCAGGAAGCGATTGTTGCCTATGCGCGCCTAGAGAAATGTGCCAATAGGAAAGAGAATGTTCGATACGCTGTTATTAACTTGATGCAGCTATATTTCGAAAAAGAAGATTTTGCAAAGGCTGCAGGTTATGCAAATGCGGTATTGAATGAGGAAGGCTTGATGGACGAAAATTTGTGGCAACAAGCAAAATTGACCTTGGCAAAAACAGCTCTTGAAAAAGAAGTGTACGACGAAGCAATTGTGCACTTAGATACCTTGTCAAATGCGAGGAACAAAACAGGTGCTGAGGCAAAATACTTATTGGCGAAGGCTTACTATTTCAAGGGCGAATACGGAAAAAGTGATGCGGCTATTTATCGTTTAGTAGATCAGGTTCCTTCTTTTCCGTATTGGATTGCAAAAGGATTTATACTACTTGCAGATAACTTTAATGCAGGTGAGGACTTTTACAATGCAAGAGTGACCTACCAAAGTGTGATCGACAACGCAGATAATACAGAGTTGGTGGAAATTGCAAAAGAAAAGTTGCGAGGGCTGAATGAGTCGCAAGAAAAGGAAAAGCAAGAAAAAGAAAAGCAAGAAAAAGAGGTGCCGATAGAAATTGAATTCTCAACAGGCAATGAGAACGATGGAAAACTCTTTGAACCAGATTCGGTATCAAATAAACCCGTTAAAGTAAAGGAGGCGAACGATGAACAATAGAATTTTTACCACCGCATTGGTTAGCCTTATCGCTAGCTCAAGTATTGCACAAACTGAACTTTCGCCAGATACGTTTAAGGTGGTCAAGGAATATCAGCCTACCCTGATAAATGCAACGAAAATTAGTTTTGATCCGGTAATCGATGATAACCTGAAGATGGAGATGGATTTATCGTATTCTTTTATCAGCAAACAGCTTCCGGTTAGTTTCCACGTAGAACCTATTCTGCCGGCAAAAATTAAAGGAGAACCTTTAGTGAAACTATACAATGGCTATACTAGGTTGGGAGTAGGGAATGCCTTACTTCCTTTTGGCGAAGTGTATTACAACAATTCAAGGTCTAAGGAATACAGCTTCGGAGCACATGCTCGTTACTACAATATGGGCGAGGTGAATAAAATTAAGGGCATTGATAATCAAGACTTGCATGTTGAGTTATTTGGAAAGCGATTTTGGAAACGAAATACCTTGAGTTCTAAAGTTTCTTTTGATCGGCAAGACTTTAATTATTATGGCTATTATAACTTGAATAACCTAAGTAACAGTGTGGAGTTGTCAGAGTCTGATTTGGAGCAATACTACACTAGAATATCTGCTCAAGTAGCATTGAAAACTACCAAGCAAGATTCTTTTAATTTGCGCCATTCCGGAGATATTCGGTACGAGTTAACAACCAATGCAATGGACCATCAAGAGAATAACATTGTAGTACAGGCCAATTTTAGTCAGTTCAAAAATTCTGAGTTGTACAACTTGGACGTACTAATCGATTATAACCAGTATCAATTCAATAAAAATAGCACCATTGTCGGTATTAAACCTCAGGTTAGTACCATAGGAGATAAGTTTAGAATTAATGCGGGGCTAGGTATTTTCATTGATGCAGATACGGAGGCAGATTTTCATTTTTACCCTATTGCTGAAGTGAAGTACAATGTTATTGATGATATTTTGGTACCCTATGTTGGGGTGAATGGAGAAAAACGGAGAGTGAACTACGCCTCCATTACCAAGGAAAATTTATTTGTTGCCAATAACATAGAGCTGAGAAATACCAATGAAAAGTTTAACCTTTATGGTGGAGTAAGAGGAACGTTAAGTAAAAAACTATCCTTCAATCTGAGTGGAGCGTTTAAAAGGACAGCCGACGATTACTTGTTCGTTCAGATAGTGGATACCAATAGAGCTTTATCTAAAGAATATCATGCAGTATACGATGCAATTGATGAGCTGAACTTTAAGGGTGAAATGGCCTACCAAGTGAACGAAAAAATTACGCTGTATGGGCAAGCTAATTATTTCATTTTTGAAACAACTGAACAAGATCAGGCATGGCATCGTCCGGATATAAAAGCTTCCATTTCTGGGGAGTATAATTTAAAAAATAAAATTAATATAAAAACGGATTTAATCTTTTGGGGAGAGCAATTTGCAAGGGGAGAGGCAAATATCGATGTAAATAATACTATTTTAGACTATAAGGTGGTTAAGTTGAAGTCGATATTCGATGCTAATTTGAGCGTTGAGTACCGCTATACAAAACGATTATCTGCCTTTGTTCAATTTAATAATATTGGGGGAATTAACTTCGAAAAATACAAAGATTATCCAACCCAGGGCTTTAATGTTTGGGGAGGCTTGAGTTATGCATTTTAGAGTTTGTAACGTATTGATAATAAGTCGATAAATTGTTGATTACCTGTTGATAAAAGCTGTTATTTTTAACGGGTTTTATAGTGGTAAAGAAGGGGCTTTCAATATATTTGTTACACAGGTTATTTATAAACAATATGAGCGAGAAGAAAGAGGAATTTAACAAGCATAATTATTCTGCCGATAGCATCCAAGCGTTAGAGGGAATGGAACACGTCCGTATGCGTCCTTCGATGTATATTGGTGATGTTGGCACAAGGGGCTTACACCACTTGGTGTATGAAGTTGTAGATAACTCTATCGATGAAGCACTAGGCGGTCATTGTAATAACATTACAGTGACAATTAATGAGGACAATTCAATTACAACAGAAGATGATGGTCGTGGTATTCCGGTAGACCTTCACAAGAAAGAAGGTGTTTCGGCGCTGGAGGTTGTAATGACCAAAATTGGTGCTGGTGGTAAATTCGATAAGGATTCTTACAAAGTTTCTGGTGGATTACACGGTGTTGGTGTGAGTTGTGTGAATGCGCTTTCTGAGCACTTAAAAGCGATCGTGTATAGAGATGGTAAAATTTATGAACAAGAATATTCTCGTGGCAAGGCATTGTATCCTGTAAAGGAGGTTGGAGAAACGGATAAACGCGGAACAACGGTAACTTTTAGACCGGATTCAACAATTTTTACCCAAATACTAGAATATAATTACGATACCTTAGCGAGTCGTTTGCGTGAACTAGCCTATTTAAACAAAGGCATTACCATTCATTTAATTGATAGACGTGCTGTAAAAGAAGATGGCGAGTTTGAGGGTGAAACCTTTCATTCGGTAGAAGGGCTTAAAGAGTTTATAAAATACTTAGATGCTGCGCGCGAGCCTTTATTGAAAAATGTAATTTTCTTTGAAGGGGAAAAGAACGGGGTACCTGTTGAGGTGGCGATGATTTACAATACTTCGTATGCTGAAAACTTGCATTCTTATGTAAACAATATTAATACCCACGAAGGAGGAACTCACTTGTCGGGTTTTCGCCGTGGATTAACGCATACACTTAAAAAGTATGCAGATGAGTCTGGCATGTTGGCCAAGTTAAAGTTTGAGATTGCTGGCGATGATTTTAGAGAAGGCCTAACTGCTATTATTTCGGTAAAGGTACAAGAGCCACAATTTGAGGGACAAACAAAAACGAAATTAGGTAACCGAGAAGTTTCCGCCTCCGTTTCTCAGGCAGTTTCTGAGATGCTTGCAGACTATTTAGAAGAGAATCCTGATGATGCAAAAATAATTGTTCAAAAAGTAATACTTGCAGCTCAAGCCAGACATGCAGCTCAGAAAGCTCGTGAAATGGTTCAACGGAAGAACGTGATGACCGGTTCTGGTTTACCGGGTAAACTAGCAGATTGTTCTGAAAAAGATCCCTCTCTTTGCGAGATCTACTTGGTGGAGGGCGATTCTGCAGGTGGAACCGCCAAGCAAGGAAGAGACCGAAAGTTTCAAGCAATTATGCCCTTGCGTGGTAAGATTTTGAATGTGGAGAAGGCGATGCACCATAGAATCTTTGAAAACGAAGAAATTAAAAATATCTATACAGCTTTAGGGGTGCGAGTTGGAACTGAGGAAGATTCAAAAGCCCTGGATGTTTCTAAATTGAGATACCACAAAGTGATTATCATGTGTGATGCCGATGTGGATGGTAGCCACATTGAAACCTTGATTTTAACCTTCTTTTTCAGACACATGAAGGAGTTGGTAGAGGGGGGAAACATATACATTGCAACTCCTCCTTTGTATCAAGTTAAAAAAGGAACGAAGTCTAAGTATTGTTGGGATGATAAAACACGAGATTTAGCAGTCACCGAATTCAAGGGTGCAGGAAAGGAATCAAGTGTGAGTGTACAACGATACAAAGGGTTAGGTGAGATGAATGCCGAGCAATTGTGGAGTACCACTATGGATCCTGGGACTAGAACATTACGTCAGATTAAAGTAGAGAGCGCTGTTGAGGCAGACAGAACCTTCTCCATGTTAATGGGGGATGAAGTTCCACCACGACGAGAATTTATTGAGAAGAATGCAAAATATGCAAATGTGGATATTTAATAAATAAGACATTTTACACCAAAAAAGGGCGCTATTAGTGCCCTTTTTTATGCTTTCAAGTACGGTTTTCTGAACGATGCCTTAAGTCTTATTCTTTTACTTTTCTGCGAAGCTTTCTCGTCCAATTTCTCTTTAACCGTTAAATTTTCCACCTACTATATACCTTAATGCGGAGCATCCAGACTAAAAAGATAATCGAATAAATAAAAAGCGTGAATGTGTAGGAGTGGTGAAAATCTAACGACTCCGGTGAATACTTCACAATTAACGCCAATGCCACTACCCTTAATACATTTAAGAAATGGATTAATCCAACCCCCAATAGGATGTAGATGATTTTGAACCACCATTTACCGCTAAAAACAAGTAGGAAGGAGGTGAATAATATAAACAAGCTTAACCCATCGCAGGGGTTTCCAATAACAACACCTGAGGTATCTTTAATTCCCATGTGCGAGCCATACTGAGGGTCGGGAGACAATAATTCGTAACCTGCAAATTGTAGAATACTTTCTGCCTGCGAAATTATTAAACCAATGAGTTTTGAATCAACTGTTGTATTTGGACTAATTCCATAGTCGTATGTAAATTGAAGTGCAAAATAAATCCCTAACATGGAGAGAACAAATAGAATTGCCTTCTTATTCTGTTTTACATTTGCTAGGAGTTCTTTCCTCATTTTAGGCTTCTTCAAACAATGGATACGGGCGCATTAATTCATTAACTTTTCCTTTTATCGTTGCAAATTCTTCTGATTCCTCCTCTAAGCTAAGCGCTTGATGGATTAACTCAACAATCGTGGGGATTGTTTCTGTTCCAATACCTCTTGTTGTTATCGCTGGGGTGCCAATTCTTATTCCGGAGGTTATAAACGGCGATTTATCATCGAAAGGAACCATGTTTTTGTTCACAGTAATGTCGCACAAGCCCAATAATCGTTCAGCCTTTTTACCGCTAATTCCTTTATTCCTCAAGTCGATTAGGATACAATGGTTCTCTGTTCCGCCCGAAACAAGGTCATAGCCCTTCGCTACCAACTCACTCGCCATTAGCTTTGCGTTTTCAACAACCTTGAGCATGTATACCATGAACGAATCCTCTAAGGCTTCTCCAAAGGCAACTGCTTTCGCAGCAATAACATGTTCTAAAGGTCCACCCTGTGTTCCCGGAAATACTCCAGAATCCAGCAATGCGGACATCATTCTCAATTCGCCTTTAGGATTTTTTAAACCAAAAGGATTTTCAAAATCTTTGCCCATCATAATAATTCCACCCCGAGGCCCTCTTAGGGTTTTATGTGTGGTAGAAGTAACAATGTGGCAATGCGGTAAGGGATCATTTAAAATGCCTTTTGCAATTAATCCTGCTGGGTGAGAGATATCTGCCAATAAAATAGCCCCTACTTTATCTGCAATGGCTCTAAAACGCTGGAAGTCCCAATCTCTAACGTAAGAAGATGCACCACAAATGAGCATTTTGGGTTGCACTTCAATCGCTTTTGCTTCCACTTTGTCGTAATCAATGGTGCCGGTTTCCTTTTCTACCCCATAGAAATGAGCGTCGTATAATTTTCCTGAAAAGTTAACAGGAGAACCGTGGGTTAAATGACCACCATGCGATAAGTCAAAGCCAAGAATTTTGTCTCCTGCATTCAAGCAAGCCAACATAACGGCAGCATTTGCTTGAGCTCCTGAGTGCGGCTGTACATTTGCCCAAGTAGCATTAAATAATTGCTTTAACCGATCAATGGCAATGTTTTCTATTTCATCTACTACCTCACAGCCACCGTAATATCTTTTTCCTGGCAAACCTTCCGCATACTTGTTGGTAAGCACGGAACCCATTGCATTCATTACAGAATCACTTGCGTAGTTTTCTGAAGCGATTAATTCGATTCCTCTTGTTTGTCTATCTTTTTCATCCTCAATTAAATCGGCAATCAGCTGGTCTTTAATCATAGTGGTACTTGTGAATTTGAAGCTTAAAATTACGCAAGCTAACTAAGATTACACGAGAATGAGCTAATAAAATCAGCAGTATTGTGTAAAAAGACGCCTGATGAAATAGAAGTGGGTAATGTGACATTTTAGTTTTAATGCAGAAAGGCAAGACCATTTTGGCAACTCCTTATAAAGGCTACCATTCAAAAATCCATAAGTTGGAATTTTCGAAGTGTTCCTCCTAGTTTGGAAAGCAACAAAACCTATACTGCAATCACAAAACCCCACTAACCAGAGATGGTAAAAACTATCTCAACTGACAACCTAAGCCAGCTATTCCTTGTTTCTTGAATGCTTTTAAACCTATCGACCAGTTTCAACCTTTAGGAAATTTTTTAAAAATCAAGCCCGGGGAAGCAAGAAGAATAAAACGGTGTTTGATTTTCGGGCCTGCCAGAAAAGAGTTCGTTTTATTTCGGGAGGTCAGCGTAGTATTTTCTAAAAATTTAATCAAGTTGTGATTTTTTGGGTTCGTTTTGTATCACACAAAAGGAACAAGGCAAAGTAACAATACAAAAGGAAAAAGAAGGTCAAATTATTCCTAAGAACCCTATGGGAAACCCCAATAACCAGAGATGGTAAAAACATCTCAACTGACAACCTAAGCCAGCTATTCTTGGCTTATTGAATGCTTTTAAATCTAGCAACCGGTTTCGACGTGGAGGAAATTTTTTAAAAATCAAGCCCGGGGAAGCAATAAGAATAAAACGGTGTTTGATTTTCGGGCCTGCACGAAAAGAGTTCGTTTTATTTCGGGAGGCCGGCGTAGTATTTTCTAAAAATTTAATCAAGTTGTGATTTTTTGGGTTCGTTTTGTATCACACAAAAGGAACAAGACAAAGGAACAAGAAGGTCAAA